>Ga0196901_1001701_pt1 | contig 10949 bp, 12 predicted proteins | sample CB_VirMetaG_FD_169099 | JGI IMG/M metagenome (GOLD analysis project Ga0196901, IMG submission 169099) | Freshwater to marine saline gradient viral communities from Chesapeake Bay - CB_1504_1 Viral MetaG (v3) (version 3) | ecosystem: Environmental > Aquatic > Marine > Coastal | place: USA... | reverse complement strand
TCTCGGGGTCGTATTGTTGTTCAGGAGGAAGCCCTCTCTCTGGGACAAATTCACCGGTCCGGATTTTCTCGTCGATGAAAGCTCTGGCTTGAGCTTCTGCTTCTGGCGACTCTGCTTCGCCTGTCTCAGGATCGAATCCCATTTCCCGCAATTCATCTGCGTAGTTTCGTCTGATGGTCCCTTCCGGGGTCCCATCACCTAAATCAGACGGGTTAAGTATCCCCATAGCAGCACCGAATGCAGTACTACCAACCGCTCTCACAGCGAGACCGAGTCCGCGGCTTGCAATTCTTCCTACTGAGGGGAGAACACTTCTTGTTGCCCTTCCAGCATCATCTATCAAACTCCCAACACTCGAGGCGAACCCGCGAGCTAACGGTCTTATTCTCGAAGCAGCTCCTCTCACAGCTCCGCCGAGTCTGCTAACACCACTCATTAACGATCGTCGGAATCTTGTGCCTACAGCGGTTAAAGTTGCAACTGCTGCTGCTACTCTGCCTCGTAGACCTCTAGTGATGTCGAGAACATCATCGATAGTATCGATCAGCCCTGATTCGCTGTCAGCTTGCCCTTCGGGCTGACTGATAAATCGTCCCATATCATCACGTGGTTGGCGAGCAGCTCTTGCTCTGGCAGCGTCTGATCTCGAAACACTTTCTAAATCTTTCTGCGTCCTGCTACGTTCACCAGCTTCCTTTGTAATCTGGAGCGTCTCTTTCATGGTTTCAGATTGTTGTTTCAACAACTGCACCATTTGCTCTAGATAGTTGTTGTCGCTTTTCATCATTACATAATAGGGGTTCTCTTTATTCTCGAGATACTCTATTATCGCTGTGGAGTCGCGCTTGGTTTCGTCGCCTTTGGTTTTTTGATCTTCTTGGGTTTTCGGGGTTTTTTCGGTAGCTTTGCCATAGTCATCTTTCTGTACGGCTGACAACAGCGCGTCTTTTAACATCGCGAACTGTCTCAGGATGGTTGAGTTATTGACAGCAGATTGCTTTACAGCACTGAGGGCATTCCCAAGACGGGTCTCACCCTTTTCAGGTTTGCTGACGAGTGCCGATGCCGATTCTCGCAATTGTCCTAGTATTGGCGAGCGAACCGCCAATGCCTCTCCAACCATACCAGCGAGATTTCCAACTCGTGTAGGCCTTCTATTTTGAGATGTCGTTTGATCAGCCATTACATTGTCCTATTGCTATCTTCCAGCTTTTTAATATGGTCTACTAGCATAGCAAAATATACATCACGCTCATACGGCATCAGCGCCTCGACCTCCGATATTTGATACTTATGATGCTGTGCCAACGCAAACACTGTTTGATAGTATAAAGCGAGGGTTGTGTGACACAGCATTATATAAAAAAACTATCGGTTCCCTCTATGACGAACGTTTTGTCGTCACCATTTTTATTCTTGTATTTGATCTCGTGTCGCAATTTTGGCATCGTCTCAAAAAATTGCTGAATTCTTCCGATGACGTCTGTTCCGAGACTCTCGATAAACTGATCGACCTCCTCAGGCGAAAATTCGGATAGTTTATACACAGTATCTTCTGACACCAACTTGTCCATGCACTGTACCATAACATCATAGTATGCCATTGGATCGTTAGTGCTCTTTTGACTGAATGTTACAATGTACGAATCGAAGTTAGGATATTTCATATACAATACATAATCGTCGTTGACACGTATCACATCAGTGTGCTTATCATCGCGCACGATATTAATATCCTCAATATCCAGCGAGAGTTTAACCTCCTCTTGCGTGTCAGGGTCTCGCACCGAAAAATCGATGATATTGTTCACAGATTTGCCTCTAATCATAGTCAGCAAAAATTCGATGTCGAATACAGCAAGCTCGTTAAGATTCTTGTCGAGGATGCAGTTATTCAATACCTGTTTGATCGACATGATTATCTGGTCGACGTCACTCGACTCTTTTGCTATAAGCATGATTTTTTCTTCTTTGACTGTGAATGCTCGATACCTTACTTTCTCACCCGTGGATGGTAAAATCGCCTCGAATATAGGTAGGTCAATCTTAGGTAGCTTCATTAGCGGTTCTCGATTCTATTCATATTGGTATCCCTGGCCCAATTACTTCAACGCCGTTTGATAATGTTGTCATATCAAACGCGCTATAGGAAAATGAAACAGGTACAGTCGTGTAGCTGTCGTTCATACCCCATTCAAGAGACAAGTTTCCGATCTGTACTGGGTATACATCATACAACCGACACACATATTTGTTGCTGTATGATATCGTACCTGGCTGATCGTCCGTCCCTGATGTCCGCGATGATGGGCTTCTCGAATACATTGTTACTGTCATCGTCTGGACATAGTCTTTCTATATCCAAGCTCATAAGGAAATTGTTGGTCGGCAGTCCCTTCCGTGCCTGGGAGGGCGAGAGCTGCTCCTGGGACACCCCCTGTGGTAAAGTTTACAACTTGACGGAACCACGAATGCAGATAGTTTAAGACGCGGTAGCTGTCGTCTACCATAAAGACGCACTCTACTTGTTGGTGTCCGATGGAAAACGGGATCGATTGCGGAACATCAATGTTGTTGGGCCTGTAATCGAACACGTTCACATTCAATCCGGGGAAAGTAGCAGTTTGACAAAAGAATTTCATATCTCTGTTGTCAAACTGGGTATTATTCCATATCAGATTTTGCGGATTGCCTGTAAGTTCGACAGTAAAGACGTTGGGGCGAGCCAAGCCACCGTGCTTATCAATTGCCGAGCGAAATTCGTTTATGTTGAAAGCCATGTGGTTACCTGCTAACTTTCTGTCTTGAGTCCATCCACACATCAGCATTCGAAGCCTTCTCGAAGCTCTCGACGGGCAAGAATACGGCAGCAGTCCAGTTTTGGTGTGGTATCTTTACAAAACGTGAGCGGAAGTGTGAGCCGAGATATCTTTTAATGCATGGTTGAAAATAGCGATGTTTGGAGGCTGATTTCAATATGTTGTAGCTAATCACGAACTTCTTGCGCTCATCTATTTTCGAGTTGTTCATTGTGTCGTACAAAGCATCGAGCAACTTAGCTCTCAATGTAGGTGGGAGATAATGGAGATTCAATCCTAAAAACCCGTCCGAGTATCTTTCGATTGGAATGATCAACGGAAACGTGTCGTAATACTTTAACGTCTTTTTGTGTTTAGGATCGTAGTACGCAAAGTACATTTTTCCAATAGCGACGTTTGTCCACGACCCCACATAGTTGTCCTGTTCCTCACGTATCACGCGCAACGGACTAACTGCCGTCTTCCGGATATTTACTCGAAACCACTTAATCGAATCAGCAGCGTACTGATTCGTTATACCCTTACGAGCAGCATTGTTGAGTATATTTTGAAATACTGTTGCCAATTATTTGATCCCTAGGTGTTTTTCGGTCATTATTTCAAACTTCCAACCCCGCTCGTTACAGTACTTCCTTGCAGCAATCCATTTCGCCTCGTTAATACCATATGTTTTAACTTCGTTCAGGTAGCGTCGAGATATACGTCCAGACGGGGTACTATTTCGCTTTGATATGTCGGGTGGGACAGTCTGCTTTTGAGGTTTGATCTCAATCATTACGGTCTCGTATTTATCTGGCCCTACTCTCTTCTTTAGAATCACGTCGGGGAAATAACGATGCATTTTACCGTCAATAGGAGACAGGTACGGAACCGTCACTTCTTCCGATTGCCACCAAATCACATCTGGGTGCAAATCAACAAACCTGAAAAACTTGAATTCCCACATCGAACGATAAACAATTTTTGTTGGATCGCCCTTATACTTCTCAGGATTAGTCGGTTTAAACCGGCCTTTATACGACAAAACGATACCTCTTCTCAACATAAATACAGTTACTAACTCTATTTATACGAGGAAAACCAATGACGACTCCTGTCAACCGAGTCATGTTAGCATCGCAAGCTGCATCAACGAACAGAACAAAGATAGATCATTTCCCTGCTAAAATCGGGACTCATGGTATGCTAATGGTATTTAACGAGTATCGTTTTCAAAACCCGACCACTCGTCAATTGCTGAGACTGCCTGGGAACGTTGGTGGGGTGGTAAGTCAGTCCAACGGGGCTGTGTTGCTTCCTATTCCGAACACACTCGTGGATGGAAACAGCGTTCGAATCTCCGGTGAGGATCTATACAACACCTTTGGCGCAGAAACTGCGGCTTCCGCAGCGGCAGGAGCTCAAGAAGCGTTCCGAGCGGCTGGAGGTGGGATAGGTGGTTTGCAGGCTGTAGGTGCTGCAGCAGGTTCCTCGATCGCCTCAGCTTTTAGCCAAGCTCGTGTACCAGGACCTCAAGACGCTCTGTTTTTAGCTCGCCGCCTTTTCGGAGATAATTTCCTTTTAGGGCCTGTCAGTCAGGGTGTAGGCGCTACGATAAACCCAAAATCATCTCTTGTATTTGAAGGGGTCAATCTGAAAAACTTCAACTTCGAATGGGTGCTCGCTCCCACAGAAAAGGCCGAGTCTGATTTGTTACGTAACATAGTACGTCGGTTGAAATCAAACTCTCTGCCTTCATATAACCCTGAGAGTGCTTTTACTCGAGCGATGCTGAATTACCCTTCGACTGTCGATATTTATATGCTCGGCGTTGATCCGAGTTACTACTTCCTATTCAAAACAGCAATGATTCGAAACTTCAATTTCAATTACACACCAAACGGGCTATCCATGTTGCGTGGCGGCAAACCGTCTGCAGTCAACCTATCAATCGAGTTGCAAGAGATGGATATCCATACAGCTAATGATTATGGCTTGCCTGATAGCGCATTCATAGACCTTCTGGAGAATTTTGTCAGCAGTGCCACCGATTCGCGTGCCAGAGTTAATGATGCCGGAAGTATCAGCGACGCCGTAGGTATAGCGCCATAAGGATACTAATATGTCAACATATTTCACACACTTTCCTGTAATATCTTATAACGGTACGAATGTCCGTGATGTAACACGTCGAACCAATTTCATCAGCAGCGTATTGTCAAATCCATACGTGTTTCTCCCATACACCGTCAAAGAGGGGGAGAAGCCTGAGGACATCGCGTATAACTACTACGGTACAGTTGAAGCTACGTGGCTTGTGCTGATGGCAAACAACATTGTCGATTCGTATACACAATGGCCTATGACATACGAAACGTTTTCAGATTTTCTAATATCAAAGTATTCTGAGGTCTGCGGGTTAAGCGGGTTTGATGTGGTGGCGTGGACTCAAAATGAAACAATTCTCGATAACATCGTATACTACTATCGCGTGACGGAAACTGGAAAAGAAATTAAAGTTTCGCCAGACACTTTCCCGTACGTGTATGATGAAGAACAAAATATAATCGGGAGGGATGTGCTTTTAGGGTGGACCCCTCTACGGATATACGATTTCGAGAATATCATCAACGAAAATAAGCGTGAAATATTAGTCGTCGAGCAACGATATTATGAACAAATCAACAACGATTTTAAAAGGCTTGTGAGAGCATGACAGATTCGAACATCACGTACCCTGGAAGTTATCGAATCAAATCCTTGATGCTTTACCCGTTTCCCTCGAGCGAGCCGCGGATCGCGGTAGACATGCGAAATCTGGTGCCGTCGTTGACGATAAACGAATCGATGGTAGAGGATAGTATTAGAGGATCTTTGTCAGTAGTCGATTCGAGCGGACTACTGGAAGGATATCCTATTCGCGGAGAGGAGATGTTATACATTGACCTCGAAGATGCTTTAGGGAACAGCAGACAGTATAGATTGTTTGTATATAAGGTAGACAATGTCGACATCGCCGGTATCAATGACCGGTTATCGTACACGCTCCATTTCGTATCTTTCCAACGGTTCATAGCAGATCAGGCTCGGGTAATATCATCGTACAATCGATCTGTTAGCGACATCGTTGAAGCTATATTCAACGCACGTTATAGAGCGCCTGTAACTTCGAGGCCTGTAGCATTGACAGGCGAATCGGCGGGCAGCGATCCCAATAAGCAAATAGTCGTCGAGGACACTGATGGAAATGTTAGGCTGATCATTCCTAGAATGACACCAACCCAAGCGATAAAATTTCTTGAGAGTCGAGCATATAGTTCTTCTAGCGCCACCTGCTCATTTCGTTTCTTCGAAAGTGCCGATTCGTTTTATTTTGTGACGGACGAGTTTCTTTACAACAAAGCAAAAAACGACGATAAAATATTCGAGTTCTCGTATACTGACAGTTTACCGCACGACAACAGTTTCTTTCTTCATAAGATGGCTAACTTTACTAGGTTTAAAAACGTCGCTAGAGTGGACACGTTTGACGATCTGCATGGCGGTACGTACCGTAATAAGGTGATCGTATTGGATATTGTTAACCGAGTCGTTAACACTGTGGACCCAAGTTTCGACTATATGAATGCGAGAGACAGCTATTTTAGCGGTCACGCGGAGGAGCTGGATGGTGCTGATCGGCACAGTACATCTTTCATAAGGTCTACGTTTACTGATGAAAACGCACGACAATTTCTTATGGTACGCGACTACGCCGAAGAAGATGCGGGTCAACTACGGGGAGAACAGTACCTCCCGGAGATCACGTCTAATAGGCTATCATATTTCAAAAACCTTAGCAGCATTCGCGTGAGCGCGTCTGGTCCTGGGAGGGTTGATATAACTTGTGGTGATTTCGTGGATGTCAACATTCCAGAGTTTAAGCATCTACAAGCAGAAAAGCAGACAAACGTTCAGCTTGCAGGCGTATACATGGTCGAGTCAGTGATGAGAGTCGTCGACAAGGATATATACAATAACGAATACACATTGGTTAAGCGTAGTTGGGACCGAGAAGTTGATCCTACAGAAAACAGGTTCTTGTTGGGAGGAGTTACATAATGATTGAAACAGGAGCCGGGTTTCCTAATCCGCTTTTCTTCATAGGTGTTGTTGAAAACAACGTCGATGAACGTCTCGAAGGACGAGTCCAGGTACGTGCGTTTGGAATACACGGAACAAACCAAGAAATACCAACGGTGGACCTTCCGTGGGCAACATTAATCATTGGTAGCCACGATGTCAACTTCACCGTTCCTCCTCTGAATGCGTGGGTATTCGGATTTTTCATTGATGGTCGGTCGGCTCAACAGCCATTTGTTCTTGGGCTAATACCTACGCAATTCACACAAGTAAACGACCCCTCTATATCTGGATGGGGTGTCGCTCTTGGCAATACTGTGGACGTCAACGCGCAAGGAAGCCGCTCACAAGATTACGGCCAACCGACTCTTTCTCGGTTAGCTCGCGGAGAAGATCTTGAAGAGACGTATCTGTTACCTCTCGAAGCTACCCGCGTAAGAAATGTTCCTATTGCTGGCGGCGGTGTTATGTTAGGGTCTGCGGACAATATGGGGGTTGCGGGTGGAGACACTGCTCCGTCCCAAGTCTCGCTTGAAGCCTCTGGCTCAGATATATCCGAGATCGTTGAGACAGGTCCTGGATACAATATCGTCCGATTGGCAGATGGATCGGTTGTCAGACAAGATGGTGCTAGAAATTGGAGAAACAACAATCCAGGAAATATCGAGTTTGGATCCTTTGCGCGTAGATACGGTGCGATCGGAACAGATGGTAGGTTTGCTATTTTTCCGAGCTATCAGGCCGGACGTGCTGCGAAGGAAGCGTTGCTTTTCAACAGCAGTGGATATTCAGGGATGTCCATATCTCAAGCTATTAACAGGTATGCCCCACCCAGTGAAAACAACACATCGTCGTATGTTAATTCTGTAGCAAGCGCAGTTGGCGTATCTGCTGATACCCCGATGTCTAGCCTCAGTGCTCAGCAGCGGGCAACCATGCTCGATGCCATGCAGCGCGTAGAGGGATTTGCGATAGGTAGCACAACGTCCGCAGATCCGAACAGCGCTTCGGTACAAACCGCGTCGGCGGTTTCTGAGTCGACTCCTGTAGCAGGTGGATCGTCCAGCGCATCTGCATCTCCGAGACAACCCGTGTGGGATGAACCTTCTGTTGCTTATAACGCTGAGTATCCATACAACAGGGTCATTGAAACTGGAAGCGGTCACGTATTCGAGCTCGATGATACGCCTGGCGGTGAGAGGATAATGATCTATCACCGTAACGGGTCGTATATCCAGATGTCACCGACGACCACAACGATCAAAACCCCTAATGACATGTATAGCGTCAACGAGAAGAACTATCATATGTACGTTGGTGGAACCAATGTCGTGACAATCGACGGTGATTGTCACGTTCTGGTTAAGGGGAACAAAGTCGAAGAAATCATGGGGAATTATCAGCAAATCATCCACGGTAATCACGAGGTGGCAGTTGCAGGCCAAATGAACCTAAACGGCGGTGAACAGGGACAAATACGAGCTGCAAACTTGATACTCGAGTCGAACGTAGAAAACCTCAACATCAAGACCGGTAAAACAATCAAGTTTGAGTCTGGCGAAGCGATTCATTTCAAATCAAAGAATCTGTTCCTGCAAGGGTCAGAGGGAATCAATCTCAAGAGTGAAAATATATTCGTCGAAGCGTCAGCGACTGTAAACTTAAAAGCGGAAACGGGAGCATTTGAGGCGTCTGGCGATTTCGGTATTAAAGCTGATCACGCAATCATTGGAGGAGGCCAGCTTGTTAGTATAAACGCCTCTACTGTAGCCATCGACGACGAAGTTCAACTAGCTAATGGAATGGCTGGTACACCACAAGGGGCTGAATCAGCAACGGACGCTGAAACGGCGAAACCAGTAGAGAGACCAGCTCCACCGGCAAAACACCCACCAGCAAGATCCGTATTGGTATAAGAGGTAATATGACCAGTTCATGCGAGCTTAAAAGTCAGACGGCAATACAGACGTTTATGACAAACGTCGACACTACGAATCCCTACATCAATTCGGTTTATTACGATAAGATCGAGCCGTTGCTTGTTAGATATCAGAGTACCGTATCAGCCGATCTGACGTTAGACCGTAACATGACCTCTCTAGTAGCTGTAACGCGACAGGTCAATCAGTTTATCAACACTGAAATGTTGACGAACTTAAATTTCTCTTCGTTGTACCCCAACCTCGTCACGAGACTTGAAACAACTCCGATTATCACACCAGCAGAGGTTGAGACGGTTCTAAGCACATCGTTCCTAACTATAGACACGGTCGGAGCCTATCTAACACCATATACACCTCTCGTACCATCGCTGTTTAACGATTACTATAGTCCGGGAGCGTTCAGCGGGTCGGGAATGGGATCGTTTTGCTCGCTGGTTCCGAATGTATTTGCTGCGTATACAGATTTGATGAACGCATTTGCGGATATTAGAGGGTTTGCGAACCGATTCACTAACATCTTGTCTGCAATCCAAGAGTTTTCTATCGCTGGTTTGCTAGAGTCTCTCAAAAGGCAAGCATTGGCGGTAATTGATCAGATTGTCGCAAGAGTTAGAGCCAAGATCAACGAAATAACTGGGTTGTTTACACGCGTAGCGAATTTCAGAATTCATTTGAGTAACGTGTTCAGTAAGATGCACGAGGAGAAACAGAAGATAGACCAGGTTCTATCTGAACCCTCAATAGAAAATCTCAAGGCTGCTGTCGAGGGAGCTATATCGTTTGCTGCCTCGCTATTCGAGGAATTGAAGTTGGAGGAAATACAATTCCTAATACTCAGGTTCTGTGAGTTGATCAGCGGCATCGAAAACTTCTTCAAAGACCTCACCAAGCCATTGGAAGATATCCCTAACAATTTCCGCCGTTCATTCGATTTTATACAGGCTGCAGGGTTTAGCGGGACCGCGCGCGCCAATGCTGCTGGAGCGTTCAGAATACCATCACAACAACGGGCGGAAGGTAGACGAACAGTCGATGCTGTCCCTCCCACGATAGTCGGAGGTCAAGGGGTCACATTTGGTGATGAAGGGATCACCGTTGAAGGCGGGATTGCTGTAAGAAGTAGAGCATACCGAATCGAGCCTATTTCCGATCAAGAAGTAGCAATACTTAACAACGAGTTGACATTTGAGAATGTTACAAACGGAAGATCGCAACACATCGAGTTGCTGAGAGGACAGTCATTTGCAATTGACGGGCCTGCCATATGGACACGAGTTCGTCCCATAGAGAAGGTGATGTTGTATCGGTTGAGTGTGCGTATAGGCAAGAAAATAACAGTGAACAGCGCTTATAGATCGCTGTACGCGCAATCCCAGATCGACCCCGAAGTTACTCAAAGTTGGCATAGCGCCGGACAAGCGTTCGATGTCCGCATGTCTTCATATTCAGGAATGAGCTTCGAGACGTTCAAAGGACACGCAAACTCTATTGGGTTCAGCCGCGTGAGAGCATATAACAGTCTAGGATTCGTTCATATCGATACAGGCCCACCATCTGCTATGTGGTAATACCATAAATAGGAACAAAAACAAATGGCGATAGATATTCTCACTCCTACAGCTCGCAAGCTAACTATATATTCAGATTTTCGAAAGGATCTTCTGACGAATCCTGTTACTAGCGATTTGGCCTTACGGTTGAACGAAGATGCTGTAAAGGAAGCGTTAAAGAATATGATTTTGACTGACAAAGGCGAGCGTCTTTTTCAACCCACGCTCGGAAGCGATGTAAGAAAATCGTTATTTGATAATATGACCCCTGCGACAATAAAGATGATCGAGCAGAGTGTCAAAAGTACCATAAATAATTTCGAGCCGCGGGTGACCGTGATCAATGTGGAAGTGATCCCTGACTATGACAACTATAAAGTGCAGATCAATATAACCTTCTACGTCAGAAACGTACAGACGCCTGTCACTGTATCGGTATTTTTAGAGAGAACGAGATAAATGGCCCAGACCCCAATCACGGAATTAGATTTCTTCCAAGTAAAAGAACAGCTTAAAGCGTATCTCCGCGGGCAGAC
>Ga0196901_1001699_pt1 | contig 10955 bp, 16 predicted proteins | sample CB_VirMetaG_FD_169099 | JGI IMG/M metagenome (GOLD analysis project Ga0196901, IMG submission 169099) | Freshwater to marine saline gradient viral communities from Chesapeake Bay - CB_1504_1 Viral MetaG (v3) (version 3) | ecosystem: Environmental > Aquatic > Marine > Coastal | place: USA... | reverse complement strand
CTTCTTATTTAACGTGTTACACAGACCCCACCCCCCTCATTTGGCATGGTTTACAGCGCGGAGTCCCATGTTATATAGTGGGGGTATTATCTGTTATTCACAGGACGGATTCCAGCCATGGCGCTGCGCATAGATATAGACCACGGTATCCCCGTGCCAGACAAAGACGACCTCAAGGGACAAGCCGACCTGATCCAGACGGCCCGGGCTGCAGCTGCTGCAGCATCATTGCTCGCCCAGTATGGGCTGGAGTCGGAACCCACGGAGGACGACAAGAAGGTCGCCGCGGCGCTGGCCACACAGTACGCCAAAGATCCGATCGCAACTTCTGCCGCTGCCACACCGGCACGCATGTCACACCAGACACCTGCGGCGCTGAGACTCACTGCCGAGATCCTCAACCGGTTCGGCCACGCGATCGTCAAAGACGCCGTGCAGGTCCGCCACATGGTGACAAACAAGCTGATCGACGAGACGGAGAATCCTGACCCGCGCATCCGCCTGCGGGCGCTGGAGCTGCTGGGCAAGATCACCGACGTGGGTCTGTTCACAGAACGCAGCGAAGTCACCGTCACACACCAGACCACGGACGACATCCGCGAGAAGCTGCGCGCCAAGCTCAACGCCCTGAAAGACGTAACCCCCACCGACGCAGAACCTGCGATCGAAGACGCGGAGATTATCGACGATGAGTGATAACATCATAAGCCTGACGGGCAGAACCACTACTGGGCCTGCCAGCGAGCCAAGCCAATACTTGATTGAGACGCTGGAAGACCTGCTGGAGCGGGCCAAGAGCGGGCAGATCGTAGGTATGGCAGCGGTTTGCCTCGAACATGACGGCCAGTCTCCATACTGCCTAGTCGGGCGGATAGGAGGATTTACCATGGCGGGTTCACTTTCTACGCTGACCCACATCATCAACGTGCAAAACGCGGCCGACAGCCATTTGGAGGATTGAGCATGATTGACCTGCATGTATACCCACCGTGGAACCCCCAAAAACTGAGATCCCCGCCCGGAGAACGGCATCTCATATGCGGAGCCAGCACCATGGGACATCGTGCCAAAATGGTGTACATCCACGGAACCCCAGATAAATGGGACGAACCGCGTGCCCAGCAGTGGCTGGCGGAGTTAGTCATGACGCGGCTTGTGGACGACAACCCGGCGCGGGTGGTGTGGAATGCCTAACCCCACCACCCAGTTCACGCAGGCCGACATCGACGTGTTGCTCGATAATATCGACGCGCTGGATGCGGACGAGTTGGCGGAGCTGGACAAACTTGTCGGAGACCTTGCAGAGCGGCAACGGCTTCAAACCCTGCGTGACGTCCTGATCGCCTTTTGCTGCCACATGCAGCCCGACTACAAAGTCGGCGCCCACCACAGCAAGCTCGCGCACCTGCTTGAGGACATCGAGGCCCGGCGCAAAGACCGCATTTGCGTTTCCGTACCCCCACGACACGGCAAATCCATGCTTGTTTCGACATATTATGCTGCTTGGTACCTCGGACGGAACCCCACCCACATGGTGATGTTGGTCTCTCACACAACCGATCTGGCGGTGGATTTCGGGCGAAAAGTGCGAAACATCATCAATTCTGCCAAGTTCCGTGAGGTTTTTCCCACTGTCTCGCTCGCGTCAGACTCGAAATCTGCCGGGCGATGGAGCACAAGTGCTGGAGGGGAGTTTTTCGCTGCCGGCGTTGGGTCCGCACTTGCTGGCCGCGGTGCCCACCTGCTGTTGATCGACGACCCCCACTCTGAGCAAGACGTGTTGAACGGTAATTATGGCGTGTTCGAAAAAGCCTATGAGTGGTTTGCTTACGGCGCCAGAACACGCCTAATGCCGGGGGGTGCCGTGGCTGTCGTGCACACTCGATGGCATCAGCTGGACATGATCGGGCGCTTGACTGCTGACATGACGAGCAACCCCACTGCCGACCAATACGAGATTTTCGAGTTCCCTGCGATCATGCAGATCCCGAAGTTTGACGCCGACGGCAACGAGACATTCATCGAAAAGGCGCTGTGGCCAGAGTTCTTTGACCTGCCCGCGCTGTACCGCACCAAGGCCAGTATGCCTGTGTTCCAATGGAACGCGCAGTACCAACAGACGCCCACGGCGGAAGAAGCTGCGATCGTGAAGCGGGAGTGGTGGCGTGTGTGGACCAAGGAGGACCCACCAGAGTGCGAGTACATTATCATGTCTCTCGACGCCGCGGCCGAGACCAACAACCGGGCTGACTATACATCGATCACCACATGGGGTGTGTTCTTCAACGAGGAGGAGAACATGCACAACATCATCCTGCTCAACGCCATCAAGCAGAGGTATGAGTTCCCCGAACTCAAGCGCGTGGCGGCCGAGGAATATGCCCTCTGGGACCCGGACTCGTTCATCGTGGAGAAGAAATCTGCCGGCGTGGCGCTTTACCAAGAGATGCGCAGGTCTGGCGTACCCGTGCAAGAATACACACCGCACCGCGGGACCGGCGACAAGATGGCAAGACTGAACTCCGTGTCCGACATCATTGCCTCTGGCATCTGCTGGGTACCGACGCGGCGCTGGGCTGAGGAAGTGGTCGAGGAGATCGCAGGCTTCCCATTCATGGCAAATGACGACCACGTCGACTCCACGGTAATGGCCTTGATGAGGTTCCGACAAGGGGGATTTCTACGCCTGCCGACCGACGAAGAAGACGAAGAGTTGCCGTACAGACGAAAAGCTGCGTATTATTAGGCCGAACCATGCTAGGAGCACACTATGGCTATCGAAAAACCGTTGGAGCCGTTCTCCATGGACGAAACAAACGAGATGTTCGGTGAGGACGACCCTGATGCGATCGAGGTCGAGATCGAAGTTCCAGACGAAGAAGACGACGGCAGCCTGATGATTGATCTGGACGATGTCGAGGCGATCATGGACGCAGAGGCCCTTGAGCATGACGCGAACCTCGCGGAGTACATTGACGAATCCGAGCTCGGCTCCATGGCCAGCGAGTTGGTGGCGTCGTTCGAATCCGACCGGCAGTCCCGCTCCGAGTGGGCCGCTGCATACGTCAAGGGTCTTGACCTCCTTGGCCTGAAGATCGAAGAGCGCACCCAGCCATGGGAAGGCGCCTCCGGTGTGTTTCACCCGATGCTGACTGAGGCCGTCGTCCGGTTTGAGGCACAGGCGATCGGTGAGATGTTCCCCGCCGCCGGACCGGTCCGCACAAAGATCGTCGGCCACTCGACACCCGAGAAAATGGAGCAAGCCCAGCGCGTGCAGGAAGAGCTGAACTATCAGCTGACCGACCACATGCCTGAGTACCGCGAAGAATTTGAGCAGATGCTGTTCTGCCTGCCGCTGGCCGGCTCTGCGTTCAAGAAAGTCTATTACGACCCGCTGCTCGAGCGCGGCGCGTCACCGTTTGTCCCCGCCGAAGACCTCGTTGTGTCGTACGGAGCCTCGGATCTGATGACATGCGAGCGGTATACGCACGTCATGAAGAAGACGCCGATCGAGATCATGAAGCTGCAGGCGGGGGGCTTTTACCGAGACGTGGAACTGCCCGAACCGGCGCCAGAGTTTTCCGATATCCAAGAAAAATACGACGATATGAACGGCGAAGGCGGCACGCTGGACGATGATGACCGCCACACGATCCTCGAAATGCACGTCACCATGAACATGCCAGAGGAGTTTGACGACCCTGACGGCATTCCACGCCCATACATCGTCACGATCGACAAGTCGTCGCGTGAGGTGCTGGCCATCCGCCGGAATTGGTATGAAGACGATGCCCGCAAGACCAAGCGCATGCACTTCGTACACTACAAATATCTGCCCGGGATGGGGTTCTACGGCACAGGTCTGATCCACCTGATTGGTGGCCTTGCGAAGTCCGCCACATCTATCATGCGACAGCTGATCGACGCCGGTACGCTCTCCAACCTGCCGGCCGGCCTCAAGGCCCGTGGCATGCGCATTAAAGGAGACGGTACCCCGCTCCAGCCGGGCGAGTGGCGGGACGTGGACGTCAGTGGCGGCACACTGCGTGACTCGCTCTACGCTCTCCCGTACAAAGAGCCTTCCGTGGTGCTGTATCAGCTTCTGGGCAATGTGGTTGAAGAGGGTCGCCGGATCGGCTCCGTGGCCGACGTCCAGATTGGCAACATGAACGCAGAGGCTCCTGTCGGCACCACGCTGGCACTGCTCGAGCGCTCTATGAAGGTGATGACTGCAGTCCAAGCGCGACTGCATGCGTCACTGAAAAAGGAGCTCCGCCTCCTCGCGACGGTAATTCACGACCATATGCCGCCCGAATACGACTACCCGGTTGAGGGCGACTTCAACCGCAAGGACGACTTCAACAAGGACGTGTCGATCGTTCCTGTGTCGGACCCCAACGCGGCGACGATGGCGCAGCGGGTTGTCCAGTATCAGGCAGCACTTCAGCTGGCCCAGCAAGCGCCACACCTCTATGACCTTGGTAAGCTGCACCGCCAGATGCTCGAGGTCCTCGGCATCCAAGACGCGAACGAGATCATCAAGCTGCCAGAGGACATCAAAGCCAAGGACCCTGTCACGGAGAACATGGCAATGCTCAAGCAAGAGCAGGTCAAAGTGTTTGCATATCAGGACCACGAGGCCCACATCGCAGTACACATGGCCGCCGCGCAAGACCCGAAGATCCAGCAGATGGTCGGTCAGTCTCCGTTCGCCGCTGCTATCCAAGCTGCGCTGGCTGCGCACGTCACAGAGCACGTGGCGATGCAGTATCGCGTGGATATCCAGAAACAGCTGGGCATCGAGATGCCGGACCCAGAGGCCGATCTGCCAGAGGACGTCGAGCGCGAAGTGTCTCGCATGACTGCGGCAGCCGCTGGCAAGCTCCTGCAGAAAAACCAGACCGAGGCCGCGGAGCAGGAAGCCCAGAAGCAGGCACAAGACCCGCTGACCCAGATCCAGCGTGCAGAGCTCGAACTCAAGGGCCGCGAAGTCGCGCTCAAGGAGGCACAGGCCAAGCACGATGCGCTCATGGACATCGAGAAGCTCAAGTTGGACGAGAAGATCAAGACGGCAAATGTTGCGATCCAGTCCGAGCGGATCGAGTCCGAAGATCGCCGCGCCGGAGCAAACCTCGGCGTCAAGATTGCGACCGACATGCGTGGGGAAGCAAACGACCTGAAGGCCAAGGGCGCAGAGATGGGCATGAAAGTGGCCGAGCAGATCGTGTCTCTCGCCAATACCAAGAAGGACTCTGAATAATGGAACCACTGCGCGCACGCATGGAAGAGCGGAAAGCGGACCTGACGTCGTATTTGACGTCAGGTGGCCCAAAGGACTTTGTGGAGTACGTGAAGGCAGTTTCAAAACTGCAGATCGTCCAGATGACGCTCGACGATATCGCAGAAATCGAGACGCGGTATATTGAGGATTGAGATAACACCACATAGAGTGGTGTAGCCGGATGGTCCGGCGACGGCTACAGCGAGCCGAGATCGTTGCACGAGGTGAGAAATGTACGAACCCGCAGAAATGGACGACGCGACGCGTCTGAAGCTACCGAAACCAGTAGGCTACCACCTGCTCGTTGCGACGCTTGATGTCCAAGAGAAGACAGAAGGCGGCGTCTACATGCCGGACAGCATGAAGGCCGCAGAGCAGACCGCATCGATCATTGGATTGATCGTGGCCGTTGGTCCCGAGGCGTACTCCGACCCCGCAAAGTTTCCATCCGGCCCGTGGTGCAAGGAAGGCGACTTCGTGATTTTCCGGTCATATTCCGGGACACGGTTCAAGATTGGCGGAAAAGAGTTCCGTCTGGTCAATGATGACACAGTCGAAGCGGTGGTCGACGACCCCCGCGGTTTTGCGAGGGTATAAGCCATGAATACGAAAACCATGCAGGCGACGGGGCAGACCGAAGACCAGAGCGACGATGATGACGACTTCGAGATCGAAATCGTTGACGACGTAGCGGAAGACGAGAAGCCGCGGCGCGCGGAAGCCGCCAAGGAAGAGGACATCCCAGACGAGGGGGACCTCGAAGGCTACAGTGAAGCGGTGCAGAAGCGCATCAAGAAGCTGACGTTCGAAGCCAAAGAAGCGGCGCGCCAGCAGGCCGCCGCCGCACGCGAGCGCGACGAGGCAGCGAACTATGCCAAGTCGATCTACGAGCAGAACCGCAAACTGCAAGACCAGCTGGCCCAAGGCCAAGGCGTCGTGGTCGAGCAGGCAAAGGGGCGCGTCGAGAGCGAACTCAATAGCGCGAAGGCCGCATACAAATCTGCGTACGAGCTCGGTGACGCGGACAAGATGCTGGATGCCCAGTCCAAGCTGATCGAACTGCAGGGGCGCCTCACCCAACTGCAAAACTACCGCCCGGCACCGCGCGCGCAAGAACCCGCGCCGCAGCCAAAGCCCGCCGCGCAACCGGTCGTAAAGCTGGACGACCGGCAGACCAAATGGATGAACAACAACAAGTGGTATGGCGAGAACAGCGAGATGACTGGCTTCGCGCTTGGCGTCCACGAGCGCCTCGTACGCAACGGTGTTGATCCGAACAGTGAAACATACTACACTGAGATTGACTCCGCTGTTCGCAAGCGGTTTTCGGACGAATTTTCCGACGGTGCAGGTGACGAGGTCACGCCGGCTCCACGGAAAGCGGCTAACGTGGTGGCCCCGGCAGGACGTTCTGCTCCCTCACCACGCCGTATCAAGTTGACCTCGACACAAGTCGCTCTCGCCAAGCGACTGGGCCTCAAGCCCGAACAATACGCGGCGCAAATCATGAAGGATGCCAAAAATGGTTGATCGTACCCCCCGGACCGCTGAGACTCGCGAAACAACTTCGCGCAAAAAAACGTGGACGCGTCCATCGGCTCTGCCGACCCCCGAAGCCCGTGAGGGAGTAAAATTCCGCTGGATTCGGACGGCTCTGCTCGGTGCGTCGGACAACCCCAACGTATCAACTCGCTTCCGCGAGGGATATACCCCCGTCAAGGCATCGGACTACCCCGAGATGCAGCTCGTCTCCGACATGGACTCCCGATTCAAAGGGAACATCGAGGTTGGCGGACTTCTTCTCTGTGCAATCTCTGAAGATATCGCGGAGTCTCGCGTCGAGGCCCAGCTGGCAGACGCCAGTCGCGCAATGGATGCAGTTGACAACAACTACATGCGAAACTCCGACCCCCGAATGCCGGTTCTGAAACCAGAACGGTCGTCGCGCACATCGTTTGGCAAGTAAGCATGGTGCTTCTTGCTCTGATCCCAGCCCTCTAGGAGACTTGAAATGGCTACAGTTGCCTCTCCCTACGGCCTCCGCCCGATCAATCTGATCGGCGGTACTCCGTTCGCTGGCTCTACCCGCGCGTTGAAGATCGCGTCCGGGTATGCTGCCAACATCTTCAACGGTGACATTGTGCAGATTGCTGCTGATGGAACCATCACCAAGGTGACGAACGTCGGCACAGCCGCCGATGCGTTCCCAGCCGGCACTGTTGGCGTCTTCGTAGGCTGTGCCTACACTGACTCCACATACGGCTTCACGACACGCAATTACTGGCCCACCGGCACAGTAGCGGCTGACGCCATTGCGTATGTCGTAGATGACCCGAACACACTGTTTCAGGTCCAAGCCGACGCTCCTGTCGCCCAAGCACTGCTGCACACCAACATGGGTGTGAACCAGACCGCCGGCAACACAGCAACAGGCAATTCCAAAGTCGCTTTGGACGTCGCCACATCGGCAGTCACCGCCACGATCTCCTTCAAGGTCGTTGGTTTTGTTGAAAGCACCACCTCGACTGTTGGTGACGCGTTTACGGATGTGATTGTGAAATTCAATCCTTCGTCTCATGCGTACACTGCCGGCCTTGGCGTGGCATAAGGAGTATCCGGAATGGCTATCTCACGCGCACAGCTCCTGAAGGAGCTCCTCCCCGGCCTCAATGCCTTGTTTGGCCTTGAGTACGACAAGTACGAGAACGAGCACGCTGAAATCTACGAGACGGAAACGTCCGAGCGTTCGTTCGAAGAAGAGACCAAACTGTCGGGCTTCGGCGCGGCACCGGTCAAGAACGAAGGTCAGGCACTGTCGTATGACAATGCCCAAGAGTCGTACACTGCACGCTATACGCACGAAACTGTTGCGATGGGTTTCTCGATCACCGAGGAAGCGATGGAGGACAATCTTTACGATTCCCTCTCCGCACGTTATACCAAAGCACTGGCCCGCGCCATGGCGTACACAAAGCAGGTCAAGGCAGCCCAGCTGCTGAACACAGGCTTTGACACCTTCACAGGTGGCGACGGCGTCACACTGTTCAGCACTGCGCACCCAACCGTGCAAGGTGTCGTGAACCGTAACCGCCCCGCAGTTGACGCCGACCTGAACGAAACCTCGCTCGAGCAGGCTGTGATTGACATCGCAGCGTTTGTTGACGAGCGTGGCCTGCTGATCGCGGCTCGCCCGCGTAAGCTGATCGTTCCACCTGCGTTGATGTTCGTGGCGACACGCCTGCTGCAGACAGAGCTCCGCGTCGGCACCGCCGACAACGACCTGAACGCACTGAAGTCCAATGGGTCGATCCCAGAAGGCTACCGCGTCAACCACTACCTGACGGACAGTGATGCTTGGTTCCTTGGTACGGACGTGCCGAACGGATACAAGCACTTTGTGCGCTCGCCAATGGCAACATCCATGGACGGCGATTTCGACACAGGTAACACCCGCTACAAAGCGCGGGAACGTTACTCTTTCGGCGTCAGCGACCCCCTCGGCATGTACGCCTCACCCGGCGTATAAGCCTTAGTTATAAGGCGCTTAGCTCTGGAAAGGCCCACTTCGGTGGGCCTTTTTGCTTGTGTAGACAGCCCCCACACAACGTGCTATCCTGCCCACATCCCTGACAGTCGCACAACGCGGCTGACCTTAACCCAGACAGGAGAATATCATGGGAACTACGACTTTTTCGGGACCGGTCAACTCGACCAATGGTTTCGTTGGTGATATCACTGGCGCCGCCAAACTCCCCACATATACTGTTGCCACAGCACCTTCCGCAGTCACTGCTGGTGCAGGTACGGTCATCTATACAACTAACGGCGCGGCCGGGTCTCCGATCCTCGCGTTCTCCAACGGTACGGACTGGAAGCGGTCTGACACTGGCGCCACGATCGCAGCGGCGTAAGGTGAACCATGACAATTAAATGGACACCTGCTGACGCAGACGAGATCGAGCGGCGCAAGCCGAAGCCCCCGAAGAAACCGTCGACCAAGAAGGGATAACCCATGGCACGAGATCAAGTGGCAGTCTCCTGCCCGCCTGATGTATGGACAGAGCTGACCAACGCAGACGTGACGCAAATTACCTTTCAGGTGATCTCGGGGTCTGTGAAGGTGCGGTTCACGACGGGCGCTGCCCCGTCCGCGCTGTCTGATGCGGGGTACGAGTACCATGCCAACTCGGCTGAGTATCAGCGTGACGGTGAGCTTCGAGCTTCCGTCGCTGACTTTGCTGCTGTGGCTGGCGCCGATCGTGCCTTCGCGACGCCGTTGAACGGCCGCCGCGCGGTAGTGGTCGTAGACCATGCGTAATTGGCATGGAAATCTCTCGCCGTTCGGGAAATGGCATACGTCAGAGGATGACGCGGAGGCAATCCCCGCAAACGCAATCCGCGACCGTGCGGGTAATCCAATTCGTGACCGCGCGGGCAACATAATCGAATCGAGAGTATAGGCATGTCAAATATTTATGATCTAGCGGATATCTGGAACGATGGGGCAACCACGTTCACCTCCATCAAGGTAGACGTCACCGATACTGCATCCGCTGCGGGGTCCAATCTGATGGACTTGAAAATTGGTGGGGTTAGCAAGTTTCGGGTTGATAAACTTGGCAATATTAATTTTCGCGGACATAACTTGCTGAGTGACGCAAATGCTATAGTCATCACCAGTGCCAGCGGTGCCAGAGCGTTAGTGTCACGAAATGATTTTTCTATTATTCCTGAAACGTCGTTTCTTGGGTTCGGCAATCTATTATCTTTTTTCTCTGACACAAGGTTGTTTCGAGACGCCGCAGGGACCCTCGCCCAGCGCAATGCCACTAACGCCCAGACGTTCAACATCTACAACACCCGCACCGACGCCAGCAACTACGAACGGGCGCGGATGGGTTGGACTGCCAATGCTTATGAAATCAAGCCAGAGGCCGCTGGCACAGGAACGGTTCGTGTGTTGCATATCTCTGGTTTGCCCACGTCAGACCCTGGCACTGGTATTCTTTGGAATGACGCTGGCACGGTAAAGGTAGGGGTGTAAGATGAAAACGATTGAACTCACAGACCACGAACTACAGGCCCTTGTGGGGCTGCTTGATGCTGGCGTAAAAGCCGTGGGGCTTCGTGCGGTCAAAGACGCAGCGACTTTGCTGGATAAACTTGAGGCAGCAACACAAACAGAGGAGCCTGCAAAAAATGGCTGATATTACTCTCACAGTCGTCGGCTCTGCCGTCGGCACAATCATTTCAGGGGTATCCCTTGCGCCTGATGACAGCGACCGTTTGCTGGCGTTCTTAGCGGCCACACATGGGCTGGACTCTGACGGCGAGCAGCGAACCCCACAGCAGATGATTGACGCATATTGGGCTGGCATGGTGTCAGGCACACTGTCAAATGTCATGAGGTGGGAGCAGGAAACCGCGTCAAAGGCCGCGCGGGATGCCGTTGCGCCAATTACGCCGATCCTGCCGAACCCAGAGTGAGGTGATCTTGTGAGCGCCTACACCAAAGCACATGGCTGGTGTGTTCCCATTGGGGGCATAAAGTACCGCACGACAAAGACTTTGGTGTGGCGCGTCGGGCCCGAGACGTATGGGGCTGAGTACAGCATCCCATCGAACATGGTGTTCGATGTATCCATCCCCGGTGCGCTTCAGTGGATATTTAGCC
>Ga0196901_1001698_pt1 | contig 10961 bp, 2 predicted proteins | sample CB_VirMetaG_FD_169099 | JGI IMG/M metagenome (GOLD analysis project Ga0196901, IMG submission 169099) | Freshwater to marine saline gradient viral communities from Chesapeake Bay - CB_1504_1 Viral MetaG (v3) (version 3) | ecosystem: Environmental > Aquatic > Marine > Coastal | place: USA... | reverse complement strand
ACAGAACTAGAAAGTCTAAAACGTAGCCCGGAAGACATACGCAGGAGAGAACTAGCTGCGTTGCTGGGCGGAATTGCAAGCAGTCCGTATATCGCTCGTTCCGGTACGCAAGCCTATCGGGGTATGGAGCAGGTACGAGAGCAAGCTAGACAAGAAAACATTGATACTGCGCAAAAGAATTTTGATATGTCTAAAGAATTAGTCAATCTTGACAGAGATGCGTCTATAAAAGCCTTTGATGCTGGTCTAACCGCACTGGGTGAAGCTAATTCTGCCCAAATAACTGCAATACAAACTGTGAACAATATGATTCAAGGCGTGCAGAACCGAGAGTTAGAAGCAACTTTAGCAAATCAATCAAACCAACTTTCGTATTTACAAGCTCAATTCCAGAATGAGTTGAAGAAAATAGATGTGGCGACAGGTATAGACAGAGATCGTCAAGCAACATTACGAACGCTATATACGAACGCTACAGACTTCTACGACAATATAGTGACGAGCAAAGCAGAACAGTCAGCTTTATTGGGTGCGGACGCCGAAATGATGCAGAATATAAACACAATTTATGATTCGCTAATAAACGGTGCTGCAAATACAATAGACTCTATTTCACAACTTTTAGATGTTGGCGGTACAATCCCTCCAATTACTAGGCCAGCTACTTCTGGTACTTCTTCGGCGGTTTCGGCGGCAGATGAACTTTTAGGGATAGAGTAGGTATAAACGATGGCGACAAATGAAGAACGCCTTGAACGTTATGCTGAATGGATTGTTGCGAATAAAGACAAACAAGGTTCGCAAGAGTTTGCAACAGTATCTGCTGCGTACAGAGAATTACGGCAACAGCCGTTGGGTATCGCACCTACACCAATAGCACCTACGGAAGAAGATACTTCTTTATTTGGCTATATACCGGAAACCGCTAAAGCTATAGCCGCTGGTACTACTGGGCTTCTTGAATCTGCCGCTACCGGTGCCGCTTTCCTACTCCCCGAAAAACAAGAACAAGCTGCCCGCAAAAAGATAGCCGAAGTAGGTGGACGCGTTCAGGAAGCACTCGCCCCAGACCAAGCCTATGAAGGTTGGTATTTAGACCTGATGCGTGGGGTAGGTTCCACCTTACCTTTCTTTGCTGCTGCCGCTACTGCGCCTATATCGGCCCCACTAGCTTTAATTTCCGGTACTGCTATGGGTGTAGGTGCTGGTGCTGGCGAAGCCGCCCAGCGTGCTGAAGCTGCCGGCGCTACCGAAGAAGAGATAAGTAAAGCTGCTGGATTGGGTATGCTCCCCGGCGCACTAGAAATGGTGGGGCCAGCAGGGGTTATTAGACGAGCAAGACGCGTACTGGGTAGAAACACAGATGAAGTAGTAGAAGCACTAGACAACACATTGCGGGCTAGGTTGAAACGCGTCTATGACAGTAAGGGTGGACGTATAGGCCGCGCCGCACTTGACGAAGCGGTACAGGAAGCTGTCAGTGAAGTCGGACAGAATCTTATACAACGTGGCATATACGACCCAGAACGCGGGGTATTTACCGATACTGGTGAATCTGCGGCACTTGGCGGTGGTGTAGGTGGTCTATTAGCTACCCTAACCGAAATAGTTATGCCCGGTGTACAGAAATTCCGTAGTCGGGGTGTCACACCCGAAGCCGCACCAGAAGCCACACCCGAAGCCGCACCCGAAGCCGCACCCGAAGCTATACCTACCCCACCACAACCCCCCGCTAAAGATTTATTTGGTAGAGAAGAGTCCCCTACAGTTTTGTCCCTTGACGATATTGAGGAACTGGGGCTGGATTTAGATAAACCTACTGCGGATAGCCTATTTGGGTTAGACCTTACAAATCCTGAAGACGGGGCAAAAGCATGGAGAATATTAGCTTCATATCGCAACAGGATAGACGAACGAAAAGTAAATCCAGAAGTAGTATCCCGTATAGATTCCTTATTGCGTAGTGAGATATTCCGAGGGGTAGCTCCTGCCGAGGTAACAGAACCTACTGTTGCAGCAGAGCAAATTACGCTAGAAGAGCAGGCAAAAGCCGCTGAAGAGGCTACCCGTCAGCGGGAAGACAAACAACAACGCCAAGCAGAAGCCATCCAGCAAGCCGAACTAACTGCGGTACAGGAACGCATTGAGGATACTCGTCGTAGGGAAAGCGAACAAAAACGCCGGGAAGTCCTCCTACCTATAATTGAGCGCGGCGAAATTACCAATGCCGAAAACATGGCCCGTGCTTTTAGCGCGGAACTTGGTAGACAGGGTTTTACAAATACTACCCCTACACAATCGGAACTAGCGCTTATAGACCGTGCGTTGGGCGTAGAAGAAGCGATAACCGCTAAAGAACAGGAACAGGAAGCAGTAGCCACCGAAGAACAGGCCGCTGAACAAGCCAGACAAGCGCGGGAAGCAGAGCAACGCGCCGGTGCCGCTGCAATAGAACAATTTGTACCTGAAAGAACAGAACCGACAGCCCCTGTCGAACCGGCACCAAAACAAACAACAGGTTTAACAAACCGCGAACGTCTTGACCGTACAGGTAGAATACCGCTTTCTGGAGAAGCTCAGTTAGAAATACCTACTATAGAACGCCCGGAACAAGCCATACGTCGTTTAGATATACCCGAAGGTGCAGTTGTTTCCCCCCTACCGGAAACTACAGAAACACAAATACCTGAAGGGCAAGTAAGTGCTATAGGGCCACGTGGTGGTATAACTAGAGAAGGGGTCGAAGCAACTATTAGTAGACGGCCAACACCAAACCTTCAGGATTTAAACGTTTTACAAAACGTAACCATACCAAAAGACCCGCCAAAAGGTACTAGCGTAGGGTATGCGATGGCGCACTACGTACAGAACACAACTGATTTTGACCAAGCGTTGCGGTCTATCGCCTTTGAGTTAGTTACCCCTGAGAAGGCCAAGTCTTTATCTATTAACTATAAAAATGAACAACGTAGAGCAAACAAAGCTAAACAGTGGGTAAAAAATAACACAACCCCAGAAACATTTAAGTTACTGGAAGACTACATTTCACAGGAAGGGCTAAAAGAAAAGCAACGTGTAGACAAAGACACGAAACGTACCGAGGAAGAGCTACAAGTAACTGACTATGGTAAGACAGAAATAGAGAGTGTTACTGACGCGAATTACACTGATTTTCTATCCGAAGAAGTTGTTAATGAGTTCGCACAGTCCCCAGAAGTTGATGAATTCCTTACTAAGAACGCCGTTGCAGCTAGTATGGGTACAGTTTCGGCAGAAGTTGAAAACGCACTATTTGATAACAAAATTGACTCCGCACTTAGACAGTTAGCTAATTCTACACCTAACCCAGATGTAAAACGCACAGCAAATAAGTTAGCCGCTGCTATAAAAGACCTAGGTATTACTATTGAGTTTGTAGATGGCGGTATCGTAAATCAGAAAGGCGACATTGCTGTAGCTGCATATAACCCGAACACTAAAACTATCAGCTTTGATATAGACAGTGACACGTCTGTACATGCCGTATTACACGAATCAGCCCACGCCGTACTGCATGAAATCATCAAAAATAAGAACCATCCCGTTACAAAAGCGCTTACAAAACTGTTCAACAATGTAGCTAACAGGTTACCCACTGCTTATGGTACTCAGTCCCTAGCAGACTTTGTTACTGAAGCGTTCGTAAATCCCGAATTCCAAGCGTTACTAGCCGCGCACAAAATTACTGGAGAGAAAACAACTGCATGGCGTAAGTTTGTCAACGCAGTGGCTCGTTTCCTAGGACTTAGCACCAAACCTATAACCGCTGCTGATGCCGCTTCAGCTTACGTGGACATGATACTTGGTACAGAGATTGATACACGAACCGCTACTCAGATAAACCAAGCTATAGCGGAAGGTAACACAGACCAAGCACTCAATCTGATGCTTGGTGGTAGGCGGTTCTTGTCTAACAAAACTTTAGACGAAACAAGAACAGGCTTTTTTGCCAACGTAAATAATTTTACAACTAAGGAGTCAGTCAATTTCTTGAACGGTATGGGGCTACAAGCCATAGTTGATTTGGCTAAAAAAGGGCCGAAAGAATATGCCGAGCCAATAGACAACGTACAAGAAATATTCTACCAGATAGAGGGTATACGCACCGAAGAAATGAAACAGTTTACGGGCATCGTAAATGACGCAAAGAAAGCATTTAAACTTGGCCCATTTAGAGAAGATAGTAAGAATATAGCTATTGCTAATGAGTTAGTAGGAAACATGACTCTGGAAGGTATTGATGCGTTTATACCAGAAGCAGAAGAAAAGTATTCTAAAAACGCATTAACATACGGCGTGCGTATAGCCGACGGTAAATTTGAACAGAGGACAGAATATTTTGACACTATTAAAGAACTTGATGCCAAAGAAACCGAACTACGTAATGAGCGAAAAGAAGCTATACGGAAGAAAGAACAAGCTAGGACTTTCGGTAAGATAACCAGACAAGAAACATCTGCGGAGCGAGTTGAAAAATACAAAGAACTACGCGAGAAAATGAAGCAACTTACGCCCAGTCAGCGTGGTGCAATAAAGAAAATACGCGACGAGTATTCAAGACTTGACGAAAAAATACGAGCCGCAGAAGACGCAAACATTGAGAAGATAAAGATAGCCAACGATAAAGAATCGGAAGTTAGAATAAAAAATGGTGTGCGTGAAATACTGTTTCGCAAGCGTTTGGAATTTGGTCGTATAGACCCGTACTTTAAACTTTATCGTGAAGGTGAGTATTGGTTGGAGTTTGAGTACATAGATGGTAAAGGGCAAGTCACTTATGGTACCGGGTCTTATGAGACAACAGGAGATAGGGAAGTTGCTATAAAAAGACTACAAGCACAACCCGCAGTTGAAAGGGGTAGTGGTCAGCCGGGTATAATCGCAGGTACCATAAACCGTAGAAAAACTGAAGATATTAGGAACAGGATAAGCCAAGGAAACATACCGTCGATAGAGTTTATAACTGAACTACAGACACGCATTAATAATGTATTTAAAAGCATTCCTGAATTAGAAGGCGACGCCAAAGAACAAGTAGCTAAAAGCAAAGTCCTAGTTACTGAATTTCTACAAGATTTGGTATTACGTTCACTACCGGAAAAAGGAATTATTGAATCTAAACAAGCTAGAGAAGGCATACACTTTTTTGAAGGTGATTTTATACACGCGTTTGAACAAACAATGCCTAGGTTTATAACAAGTTATGCAAACATAGTACACAAAGTAGATTTAGCAGAAGCAGCGCAGGAAGTACGAATTGCTAGAGACGCACTCCCCCAAGACCAACCGTTCCTAAAAGAAATAGCTACTGTAATAGCGGGTACAACGGCAGACACGGACGCACAGCCGGGTAAATTACCGAGCTATGTAGAATTTGCTAAAAACCCCTACCTACCAAGCTGGGCACGTACTGCCCGCGCATTGACTTTCAATATGACACTTGGAGCCAACGTAAGCTCTGTAGCCGTAAACTTATCCATAATGCCTATGATGTTACAGGCTAGGCTGGCTGGCGAATATGGGCCTTTAAAGGCAACCGCAGCTACTATGAAAGCGATGGGCCTGTACCTAAAAACATTAGGTAAAGTAGCGCGGGATGGTGTTTTGGATGTAGATGAAAACGGAAACCCACTGTCAGAAGATAGCGTCATACGCGAACTAGGCGGCTTTAGTATAACTAATGAATTGGGCCAAGAAATGGCGGCTTTCCAGAAATACGCTGCGCCTATCATACAAAGATTAAAAACACTCGGCATGGATACACGTACCATAGCCGCCGAAACTTCCCAACTGGATAGCCCTGCGTCACCGTTTTTGAACAAAGTATCGTACGTTAGCGGCTTCTTGTTTAACCATAGCGAACGATTTATACGCCAAGTAAGCGCACTTAGTACCTACATACTGGAGATGGAAAAGCAAACCGGTAAGAAGGTAGAGAATTTAACTGACGCTGATATTAAGAAATACGGTGATGCCGCTGCAAAGAAAGCTACTGATGTCACTCTGTGGGTAAACTCCTCCCCCATCCTTACGGCTGCGCCTAGATTTGGGCAAACTTTCTTGGGTGGTGCTGGAAGTCTTATGCTGCAGTTTAAACAAGTACCGGCACAATTCTTGTACACACATCTGCGTATGGTTGAAGCCATATTCAAGACTATGACTGGGAAGGCCATGTCTAAAGAAGAAGCAGAAGAAGCAAGGGTGCTTAGAAATACGTTTATGTACTTGACCGGAACAGGCGCTACGCTTGTTGGGGTGAAAGGTATACCGTTCTACGGCTTGTTTGTAATGATTGCAAATATGTTCTTAGACGATGACGAGGACGACGCTAATACTATAGTCGCTAAACAAATAGGGTTGGGTTGGTACTACGGGGCAATCTTTAAATATCTTGGAATTGACCTGACAGATCGTATAGCCTTAACCAACTTAATGATTAGGGATAGAGGTAATTACGTACCAGACAACGAATATGAATACTGGATGGAAGCCATCGGTGGCCCTGCTTTGAGTATAGGTAAACGCACTTTTGAATCGGTATCAGAGTTAATGGACGGCGACCCAAACAACAATGAACGAGCGTTTAGGCAAGCTATGCCAACACCTATAAACAATATAATGCGAGGCTATGAGTTTTATACAAAAGGGTACGAGACATCCCGTGGTGATGTAATTGTGGGGGAAATTGGATTAGGAGACGCATTAGCACAAGCGCTTGGTTTTGCCCCAGCCATAAACAGGGTAAAAAGAGACGAACTATCTAGGAATACAAGGGTAACACGCGGTATAGCCAATCGTAGAAGTAAACTCCTAGACAGATTTGCAAATATAACTAAGAAAGAGCGTAAAGAATCTGCTTCTGATGTAATAAACGACATCACGCAGTTTAATATAGACCATCCCGATAACGTTATTTCACCAGACGATCTAATGCAATCGTTGCGGTCAAGGTCTGCCCGGACACTAAACGCTATTGTAACGGGCGGTTTACCCACCACAAAACAATATATACGAGAAGTTTTAGAATCTAACCGGGAATTTGAAGACTAAAAAAAGCCCCCTATGGAGGGGGCTAAAAGTTTCTCTCTTGGAGAATGATGAGCCTGTATGGTATCAAAATCTCTCCGATACAGTCCAGTAGCATCCAATAGCATCCGACACCACACAACTCACTGCAATCGCCAGACTCGCACCCCGTACTTACCATTCTCTATACAAACGCGTTTTTCTATCTCGTTTTTATTGAGGCGGGCTGCTTTTCTTACGTGTTCAATGGCTTTGTCGGTATTTATGGTGGGTATGAAAATAGAAGTTCCGGGCACAAACTTGCTCCAATCTATAACTATACGCACCCCGTCTGGGGATATATCAGCTATGTTTATCCGCGTCATCTTTAGCCCACGACATTTCTATAACACGTTGGAGGGGTAGGTCTAACTTGGTACCGCGCCCCAACCTAAGTCTAGTTTCCTTACCATGCAGTTGTTTTTCTATTAGTTCCTTTACGCTGTCAAAATGATGCCCCTTGGATACGCACCACTCCCGCAACGCAGCCGGTCTAACGTAGAATTTAGATACATCGTACTCATGCCTACCAACCCACTTGTACATGGGCGTACCATCCGGCGTTACTATGTTCTGCATATCCTCGTCCAGTACCCCCATGCTTTTCACGCGTAGTATGTTGCGGACGTGTTCGGCATAGAATTGCGCTATTACTTCGTGTACGTCTAACTTCATTTCTTCCAAATTATGACGGGACATCATAAGTTTGTTTATTATCCAGTCATACAGGTTATCTAAATCCCAGTCTATCAGCCCAAGTCTTTTTGCTATAGACAAACCCGTATAAACCGTAGCCGCTTGTGCAGACCAATGCCTATGCTGGGCTTCCAGATTAGCTTCTTTGATAATCTTGTTACGTATGCTGTTTACAAATTTCTCGGTGGCTTCGTACTTCTTTATGATTTTCTGTATGTACACTACACCGGCATGTCCGTAGTTTGCCGCCAAGTCAGAGTTCAACGCATTACCTATTATGGCCCCATCAGAACCAAACAATCGCTGGTGTACGGTAGCTTCCAGTACGCGTCCGGCTTCACCTTTAGGCATGGCTCGTTTACTACTTATCGTCTCAAGCAAACTACCGTTACCTGAAGTACCGCAGTTCAACCCCCATTCCTCGCCGCGATAGCGCTCTACGTTTGCCCCCTTATTTGAAAGCCGGTTTCGTTGTTGTCCGGCAGATATGGCGTAGGCAAAATCACTAGCTTCCTTTGCGGTATAATTAGATAACTCGTCTACATATAACGGTATGTTCTTGTAGACTTCGGCTCTGTTCCATGCGGAGTTAGCGGTATCATTACCTTGCAACACTAGCAACTTATGGTTGCCCCACACTGACGCGCCACCCCACATACCTGTGGTTTTACCGTGACCTGTCTCACTACTCATAACGTGGAATATACAGCCTGATATGTTCGGTATCATCGCCATCAAGGGCGAACCAAAACTCAAACCAAACATGTACTGATGTTCTTCAAAACCGGGTTTGTTGTAAAACTTGACGGTTTCTTTCCAGCCATCCAACGTGCCTTTGCTACCAAAATGGGGAAAATACTGAGCAGTTCTACTACCCGCAGGGTTCTTTTCTACACGGTCAGCAAATACTTCTCTATCTCCTATGACAAAAGACTTGTGGTCTGGTGTCCACCCAAATTGCGTACGTACATGTATAACGTCTTGTGTAGCTTTAAGTTTTTCAACCCACTTAATCATGTAATTTTGTAAATCCGATATGTTTTTAGGTATAAATGTTATGTCATTTAAGGCTATTTCTTTACGAAACTGCTCCAGTACAGCTAGTTGAGTAGCTTTAAGTACGAATCTATGTATACCATCTCGCGGAGTATGGTGTACAACCTCATAACACGGCCCACCCTCTGGCCCCGGCTCGTGCATACGTTTAGTTAAATACAAGTCTTGCTGGTAAATCGTTTCTGTGTCGGTATTGCCGTCCTTATCTCTTGTATACCTGCCAACACCACCCGTTGCTAATCTGAAATACGGCTCTGGGTATTCAGGAATGTCTATGCGTTGTGTTCTTACAGGTTCTACTATGTCTTCTTCGCCTTCAGCCATAGGCTGTATAACTTCTATGGGCACCTCTACCGAATTAGATTCGGCTTCCCGTAACTCCATACACAGCGAGATAGGCGATTTCATCTTAGCGTTTTTCTTATGTGGACATCCTTCACAACCTTTAGGATTGTTTGTTTCAAACGTAGTGCAATAGTGAGGGGAGTTTATAGACGCGGCTGTCTTTTCTGTTTCTTGTTCGCTGTAACCTTCATAGCCACATGATATGGCATGTATCGCGCTGTCTTTATCGTCACAATGTTTAGCTATAGACAATAAGTCAAGCCATAACTGATACCCAACTGAATTAGGTTCCAGCATTGCATCACGTACTTGCTTACAACCGCCGCCGCTAAGTGATGCCTTCAATAGTTTTATGAACGTCTTTTTATGGGTTTGCCCCATAGCGTTCTGCATATCTTTTTTGTCTAGTTCACTGTATTCGCGAACAGCAGGAACTGGTGTCAATGCCTCTGGCAGATTCTCGACAAACACGTTTATATCGACGTGGTTTTCGGTAAACGTAAGTATGCGCACATCAGAAGCGGGGTCTGATTTGAAATTATGCGTATTAGGTATACGTAGTATTCGGGCAGCGTCAGCAGTAACAACTGGGTCGGCTTCTAATCCAAACTGTACGCATGCCGATTTTAATCTTTCGGCAACGGGTAGCCATTCCTCCCTAGAGTAGCATTGCGACAAACTCCAATAGACGTGTACGCCACGCCCGGAGTTCACCATACTGGTTGGGTTGGGTAAATTAAAGTTACGGCAAAAAGCTAGTAGGGCTTTTAACGCCTCGGTCTGTGTGGCGTACGGTTTACCTTCACCACAATCTAAATCAAGAAATAACGCACGTATTTCTAGTACGTTATCAGCTTTGCGTGTTGTGCCTTCTTGGAACGTGCTTAGTGCGAAATAGGTATCGTGCCCGTTGCTGTCTAGGTTAGTAGCAATCTCGGCTATATCATCAATAGATTCGTAGAATTTCTGATGTTTAATTGTTTTATCTTTAATGCCTACTACGCAATATAATCCCTTCGGACTCAACACCGAATTAAAGAATTGTTTTGCATCCATATTCTGACCATACAAAAGAGAAACACGGGCACCACTAGGGTGCCCGTTGCAGTGGTTTTAATCATCAAACTCGTCTAGCAAATTAGCAAGGTCAACTTGTTCCGGCGGAGTTTCCGTATTTTTCTTGGATTTCTTCACGGTAGGTTCCGCAACAATTTCGTTTGCTTCAGCTTCCACCCCAGCAGACTCCTCAACCGCCGGGGGTAGGGGGGAGACTGTATCATTAGTCAACTGCTTTGTGCCAGTATCTTCTTTAGGTTTTACTGACATCGTGACTAACTTCTGTACATCCGGGTCTTTTTGTGCGTTTACCACTAAGGCTAGTTCTTCCTTGGATACCACACGTTCCGGCTTGAACAATAGCTTAGGCGTACTGCTATCAGTATCAAAACGTATTTCTGTAACTATGGATGCTAAGTAAGCGTTTTGAGTATTGAGCAGTTTAGCGTAGCTTTGTAGACCCATCTTCTTTTTGTCATCACCGAACACGCTGGTAGCGGGGAGGATAAGCAGGTAGATTTCGTTGCTACGTATCACGCCATCTTGGTCAGCCAGAAGCACCGCAATGCGCTGTTGGAACCTACACGCACGGCTTTCACCCTGCCCGGAACCCTTGATATTCTGCTTGCAATCGAAACAGGAGGCAGACTGCCTGTCAGTAACCAATACGTCCTCAGACGGAACGCCTTTAGTAGTATCAGCAG
>Ga0196901_1001697_pt1 | contig 10969 bp, 21 predicted proteins | sample CB_VirMetaG_FD_169099 | JGI IMG/M metagenome (GOLD analysis project Ga0196901, IMG submission 169099) | Freshwater to marine saline gradient viral communities from Chesapeake Bay - CB_1504_1 Viral MetaG (v3) (version 3) | ecosystem: Environmental > Aquatic > Marine > Coastal | place: USA... | reverse complement strand
TAGTGTTATTTCGTTTTATTATAACCAAAGGTTCGTAATCTTTACAGTTGCTACACGCTTGTTCGTATGCTTTCCAAACATTAACTGCTTGTTGGTTTTTACATTCTATTGAATAGGGGAATTGTTTACGGGACTGAACGCCCATAATGATATCTTCGCCAGATGATCCCATAGGGCGTGATTCTAAATCTTCTTTGTCAAAGCCTAGTATTTCTACTAACTTATCGACCACCCATTGTTGGAGTTTTCTGCCTTTAGCTTTGGCAGATGATGTTTTCACTTTTTCTTTTTCTTATAACCAGATGCGTAAGCAGCTTGGGCTTGTTTTACAGCTCCACTTTTGGATTTGTAAACCTTGCCTTTGCTACCCCACTTGTAGCCACCTTTTACTTTCTGGATGGGCATTACTTGTAGCCTTTTTTCTTAACTACTTTTTTACCTGATTTCTTGGCTGCTTCCATAGCTTTTTTCATACCAGCTTTTGTGTATGAGTATTTTTTCTTTCCTACCATTGGCATAATTATTTTCCTTTTTTCTTTTTCATTTCTTGAGATATCCACATGTTTTTCACAAGTGAAACACCCTTACCAAACTTTTCATCTGCTTTGGCTTTAGCAGAAGTATAACCTTTTTTATCTTTTATTCCTTTTGTTTTACCCTTATATTCTTTTTCCCATACTGGTTTTTTCATTTTCCTTGTCCTCTATATTTTTTAAATTGGCGTTTTTTATTTTTGTTCTTTGGGTATGTGTTGGCTGAAGAACCGATAGATGTATGTTTGCTCTTTGCCCGTTGATAATCATGTGTCTTTGCTATTGATTGTTTTGGTTTAGCCATAATTTATTTTATAGGTATTCCGCAATCTTTTAAACGCTGATATTCTCTTTGTCTAATATCATCTAATTCTTTTTGTAAAAATTCTATTCTTTCGTTTTGTTGGACATCTAATGGTAACATACCGCCAGTTTCCCAATCACGAATCCAAGTGCTATGTTCTCTAGCATCATCTTGTAATTGCATGACCTTAGTTTCTAAAACTCTGATTTGCTCAATTAATGTTGCATAAGCATAAACAGCTATACAGATAGCTATTACAATTTGCACTAGATAACTTAATGAAATATTAAGCGATGTTTTATCGTCAACCTTGGCTACCATTTCTTACAAGACCAATACCTAGCAGTTAATTTGCTTGGGGGGTTGGTATCGCATTTGTGTCTAGCACGGAAAGATTTTCGTCTAGCTGGCATGTCTTTTTTGATGGTCATGTTCGGATCACCAAAACGAATTAATCTGACTTGATCTCCGTCTTTAGCAAGCACAGCAAATTTCTTGGACTTACCAGGTGTGCGTTTAGGTTTGTTATAACCTGCAAATCTTTCGCCTCTATACTCTATTGCCATGTTACTGAATTGTGTGTACTTCTAATTTTATTATCTCACTAAACGGAGTGATTTGACCACCCGTCATAATCTCAAAAATGCGAAGTGCTTGTTCTTCGCTTTCTGCTGTTATTTCTGTGCCTGTGAAGATCATGTCCCCTTCTAAAACTTCAATGTTATAGATTTTGGGGTGGGACATTTCCTGTAAATAGTCCTTGGGACTGAGCTTTCGCAGTTTGCCTGATGGTTTCACGATCTCTCTCCATTATTGCGTTTATTTCTGCAATATTGACTTGTGCTCCGTATTTAGCCATTAGCTCTGCTGCTTTTAGTCTAATCTGTGCTTCTTCAATATCACGCTGTCTATCGTCATCCATGATAATCTTCATGCGATCTGTTTCGGCATCAATCACCGCTTTTTGTGCTTGGACTTGAGCTTTCTGTGCTTCAGCCATAGCCAACATTTCCGCAGGATCTGGTTTTTGTTGTTCAGGTGGAGTTGGTGGCATAGGTGGCACTTCAGTATTGATAAAAGTTTGTGGATCTTTAAATCCAGCCATTTCAATCATCTTGGTTAAAGTATTAGCGTATTGCTGTAACGATACCAATGGATTATTGACACCAAGCTGCATAAGTATTTGCTCTTGTTTCCCAGCCATTTGTGAAAGGATAGCAAACTTTTCTTCGTCAGAAGATTTAGAGATTGCTACATTCACAACCATATCTTTATCGCTGTCCCAATATCTAGGATCAACAGGAATAAACTTACCATTAAGTCTAAATACATCTTGAGCGTTTTGATGCTTGATCACCAAGTTGTTTACTATTTTAAATATATTTTTTAGACCGCCTTCAGCGAAGTGTCTACAGATAAGTTCAATACGACCTTGTGCGCCAGACATGGTTGCTGCCACCGCAGCTTTGGTGCTTGATTGTAAAGCATCTGCATTTAAACCAGCAGAAGCCTTAGATACACCTGTTCTATTTTCTTTGGATTCATCCAAATATCCAAGAACAGGGAACGCTTCCTTGCCAACAAACGGGACTGAGAAGGGTTGTACCATTCCTGGCGCACGCACACGAATTGGCTGACCTATGTCTGTATTTAAGACATCATCGATGTTGACCTGCCCTTCGACTACAGCCATTCGTGGGAAAATAGAATGTCCGAGAGAATCTAGTGTATCTCTCATAATTTGTGATTTTGCAGCTTGAATTGGTTTTAGATAATCTGCTGGACATGATCCAATCGCGGTGTGCGGTTCAGGATCTGGGCAGAACATACAAATTGGTAAGTCATCCCATTGCTCTACATTCAAGACATGCAAACCATTACCAATGGTGCAAACTCTAATGCGCTCATCTATACCATCGCCATCAAAATCGTAATTGATGTAATGCTCAATATACAAAGCATCTTTACCACCGCTATCGTTACGATCTGGATAGATCATATTGTCAAACGGATTTCTTGCTTCAATTTCTTCAAAGGCTTCAGGATCTAAAGACGATCCATCGTAGCCAATGTATTCTTCAATCTCATCCATGTCGTAGCCCATCGCAACAAGTTCGGATGCGGACTTAATCATGCGGTGTGCAACATAAGAAGCATCTTCGAGCGTGCGTGCGTGTCTAGCGATAAGGATTTCTTCGGGTGGGACTGCCTCTACGCAAACTTGGTTTTTTTGTTTTAGTCTGCGAATCGTTAAATCGTATTTGGCTGGTATTTCCATTTCAACTTGTTCACCAGTTAATGGATCAAGCTGAATAATTTTTTCCATGGTTACAGATTCTTCAACAATCTCTACATTAGGATCTAAGACCAATGCTTGATAAGACTGTGGATCTAACCCTGTGTATTCGTGCGTGGTAGCTTTAACTGAATCATCCCAAAAGACTTTGACAAAACCAGTCTTTCTAACCAACGCATCTTTGAACGCTGAGTATAAAACTTGGAAACCAGGATTCTTTTCTTGAATTATATAATTAATGTAATCGGTTTGTTGTTCGGCTAGGGCAATATCTTCAGGCCCTTTAGGAACAAACTCCACAATCTTTTTTGTACCAAAAAAAGTACGCATAATTTGTGGAAGCATGAATAAAACTGTATCTCTAACATCGGTTGAAATAAATTCAGACTGCAAGGTAGAGGTAGATTCTGGTTCGTTACCAAGATAGTATTCGGTAGATTCCGCTCTCTCTTGACCAACTTGGTTGATAAAATCTTTGGCATCATCCATCTCGGACTTTAGAACGCCAACTAGATCTTGCAGATCTTGCTCGTTATCTTCTACTTCAACTTCTTCGTTTTCTTTTTCAGAACCTTCAAGTAGTTCTTCTATTTTTTCTTCGTAGTCTTTCTTTGCCATAAATTATCCAACTCTTATAATTCGCGATTTGAGAGGTTTCTTGAAATTATAACCGAAATAGTTACCACTTCCACTAAAACTTGCAGCCGAGGATGCCATGGTCAATGCAAGTGCATCTGCTTTGTCTGGACTTTTTATACCCCTTTTCCTCATTTCGTCTTTGCTTTCTATTTTTATTTTCCCGCTTGAGGTATATTTGTACAAAGGCGAAGCGAGTTCCGAGGCAAGCTCGTCATCAATAGGAAGTCGGCAATCACGCTTCGCCAACCAATCTTTTACCTCAAACCATAATTCTGCTCGGAGATTCAAATAATTCTTTTTCGTGCTTGGTGATTCAGCAACATTGATTCCACGCACGGGAAGATTCTGTTCAGCAAGTCTGTCCACCACGCCCGAACCAAGACCAATTACATCAATTAAGATTTCGCTCGGGCGTTCGAGCACAGTAGCGTCATCGTATCTATTTTTTACTGCACCGCAGAGTTGCATTAAGTCCATGCTTGGAAAAGTAATAAGTTCAAAAACAGTATTTCCCTGGCGTACGCACAAAGCAGAATTATCTCCGCCAAAGCGGGCAACATCCAAACCCCACACTATAGGTGCGCTCGCGGTGAGCGATACATCACGCCCCATGGACGCACGAATTAACTCCATTGGTATAACAGTGTCATCGTCCGCAGATGGAAACTCGCCCATAACTTCCACGCGTGCGACAGTAGAATCTTCTCCGTATTGCTCAATCATTTTTTGGAACAGCTCTTTGTCCGTTCCTTCGACCGTGCGGGAATCTATTTGTTCGGTTTTCCAAAAAGATCTTTTGGAGTGGAAAGAATCATAAAACGGGCCTGTGTTCCTGCGTGGGTTGGAAAAGGTAAACCAAAAACGATTCTTCGTGGGTTCGGAGAAGAAACCTTCCGATACGGAATATATGGGTGCTGGTATACCAGATGCTTCATCCATGATTAAGCAAACACCATAAGATGAATGGATACCCGCAAATGCGTCTGGATTCTCCTCAGACCATAATTGAGCCTGTGCGTAGTAGTAACCAGTATCTATCTTTAGATCATCTATCAGAGCTTTCTCAAACCATTGTGCTGGTTTTATGGTGGTAGCCGTTTTGTTAAACCAATGAGAGTGTATAGAGAGCGTTAGCCACTTACCTAACTCAGCCCATGTTCTACTTCTAAGCTGTTGTTCCGTGTTCGCTGTGACGATTATGGTTGCTCCTAGTCTGGTTGATAGCATCCAAATTATTAACCATGAAACTAAAGCAGATTTACCAATACCACGACCAGAAGCAACTGCCATTCTAAACATCTCTGGCATATCAATGCTTTCATTTCTTTGGATATGCGTTGAAATTTCTCGCAAAATTTTTTCTTGCCACTTCCTTGGCCCTGAGAAATGCTCGAGGGGGGTATCCTTTTGTCCCCATGGGAACACAAATCTAACAAAGTTTAGTGGATCATCTTTGATATTCATTGACCAAATAGAGGTCATAAGTTCTTTTTCTTGCTTAACTGGATATTTCATAAAATTTTATTTCAACATATATATATATAACGCACCCCCACGCACACGAAAGGGGGGGTAAAATCGCTCATCTTGGAGAGAAAAGGGAGAAAAGATATTTTTCTGCAATTTATTACCCCGCCCTATTTTTCAGTATCCCGCGAACGCTCGTACGCACGAACGGGGATCTCTAGTTTTTCCGTGCGCTCATGCGTGAGCGTTCGTTCTTTCGTTGCGTCCAGACGCTCAGCCGTTGCGTCTATAATTCGCTGCCGTGCGTCCGTGAGGATTCCGCCCAGGTCGAGCGTATAAGAATTTTCTACTTTGTCCGCCCAGTTCTCCGATCTGTTTTTTAAGTAGAATATTTGAGCAGTGACATTGTTCTCGTGTATTGCATTATTCATTAATGCTTGAGCAATTTTAGATACGCCTAATGCTTCTCCTTTTTTTATAGCTTCCTCTATTTCCTCATATTCTGCTCTTCTACGATCAAGACTAGCTCTAGAAATACCAAGACATTTCGCTATCTGGCCAATGGTTAAACCTTGAGCCCCATATTCAACGATTTTATTTAATGTTTCTTGGTCGTGGATTTCCTTTTTAGGTCGCCCTACTTTTCCCTGTTTCTCTGCCATGTACACATTTTAATTTAACTCTGGAAAAAGACGGAAATATTTTTAATAAATTAGTTGACATTTATAAAATTATTGTGATCTAATGGGAACAACTAGGTAATACTAGTCATTTTAAGGAGATAAATATTATGGATAAAACCAAAATAACCAAAGAAGAATTTTTTAATCTGGATACAAATACCAAGATTAGAATTGCTGAAGAATTTATATACCCGCATATATTAAGAAACCAAAGTAACCTAATTAATGATTTAGATAAATTAGAAGTAGATGGTTTTTTATATGAGGATATAGAAAACCTATATATGACTGATGAGGAAATTCTGGAAAACTTTGACGACAGCAAAGAGGACGAAGAAATAACTCAAGAAGAATTTATTGAAAACTATAGAGACAACGGATATGACCAAAAAGAAATTATGGAATGGTGGCTGGTGTCTGATTGGTTGCTTGATAAATTAAAGCTAAAAAACGAAGCATTTATTGATAACGATTATGGCGAATATTGGGGAAGATGTTGTACAGGTCAATCAATATATCTTGATTGTGTTATTCAAGAACTAGCATATGAATATAGCTATGACGAAAGACTATATAAAAATGCAGAGGTTGCCTAATGTCTAAACGCAAGACTTACATTACAAATGTTGGCGGTGTGAAAATCACCGCCCACACCTTAGAAGAATTTAACGCAAAGATTGCCTACGCTTTAAAATGCCAAGAGAACTACAAGGCATTAAAAGATTTAGAGTTTAGATACACGAGAGGAGAAAATTAAATGCCTAAGTTAAAGACGACCAAGTTTATTTCCTTTTTAGGTGTTAACGCTCAAGTTAATTTAACGGAAGAATATTTTTCAGGCGTCAATCACTGGGAGATCATTACAGAGAACGAGCAACCAATACCAATTACGGAAACAGGTTATAAATCTAATTTCTTTTACGATAACGCAACTATGGAAGATGTGCTGGATATCATAGCGGAAAGCAACGGCATACCTAGAACGCTCATACGCAACGCTGACGAGCCGTTTACACCTAGACAGGATAATACCTACACGGACACAAAAGACGCTCTTAAAACGCATCTATGGACGCAGAGCGGACAAATACAACAAGGACAACTATTTTAATGACTAAGTACAAACTAATTTACACGGAGTACACGGACGGACACCAAGCGGACGGAGAAACCAAACAAAAAGAATTTCAGGCCGAGAGCCTTAAAGATTTATTTGTTCAGGTGTTAGAGATAACCCAACGGAATCAAATAAAACCAAGCAACATTAACGCAATACTGCGGGGAGAAAAATAAAATGCAAATTAAATATGTAATTACAGAAAATGGTAAAAGGTTAAGTGGTATATACGCCAACGACATACCAAAAAATTGGTTTGAATTTAGGAAAAATGATTACCTAACCTATCCAACAAAAGAAGATGCAAAATCTGATCTTGCTTATGTTTATGATCTTGCAAAGATTGATTGTGTAGGACAGGCAAGGATTGATATGACAAATAGAATATTAAATTTCAAAATAGAAAAGGTGGCCTAATGACAGAACACAAAGACAAAGTAGAAGCTAGACGCTTTCAAATCTTCAAAGAAAGAACGGATTTACCAACGCTAGAACTAAGGGCGGACTGGGATTACATGCTTAAACGCTATCCAAGCGGGAAGCTAATTAAAGTCTTTGACGATAAACGCAAGAAGGACGAGATCATTAACGAGGGAGAAACCAATGAGTAAACAAATAACAGAGGACAACGGCTACAGGGATTGTAATGTATGCGGAAAATCTTTTAACCTTTTTGACGGCTACGGATTACTTGATTTAGAAGAAATCCTAGACTGCACGGAAGAACGCCAACACCAATGGCAAAAAGAAAACCCAGATATAGATTTAACTGGTTATTTTTGTGGAAATTGTGCTGGAGATACTATCGAAGATATAGAGGGCAGCGAAACGCTACCAGACAAATACCAAGCAATAACCAGCAATAACGCGGATTACTTTATACAAGGAGAAGAAGATGAGTAAGTATAACTATGTAGTAGTGAAAACAATAACAGCATATATAAATGCAGAAGATGATAACGATCTACTCAATCTATATTCAGAGGGAGTAGTAGACGAAGAATTATATGATGCAACAGAAGATGCTGATTACACCTTTTACAGAATAAACAACAATAACGAAAAGCAAGTGATTAACTTTGAGGAAAACGAAGATGATTAACACCACCTTTTATTTTGACTATAACGGCACGGCTGTTTCTTGGAATTACAAAGGCGACTACACGGACAACACCAGCCCGATCTATAAGGCGTACAACTACAAGACATATAAACCAAACCTAAACGATCTGGTAATCCTAGAAACGCACGGCCACGACACACGAACGCTTAAACAAGCATTACTAGAAAGCATCAACGCTAAACCGCTTGATAAACCAAAATCAATATGGGGGAAACAATGAAAACAATTATTTGGGAAAGCATAGTAAAACGCACGAACGGAAAACCAATAATCATTATTGAGCAAGACGGGAAATCGTATTCAGTGAAACAATGCGACTACAAAGGCAACCAATACAAAACTTTGGACACCTTTAACAACCAATGGGACGCTGAAAACCACGCGATCACCCGAACGCTCGGCTGGACGAACGCATGATTGAATTTCTCATACGCACGACCGCATTTATTATTTTGACTCTCTTTGTTTATATTATCTTCTGGATACTTATAGATAAGTTAAAATAACCTCTCACGCACGGGAACGGGTAACTGTATATTTATCTCCCCCTTACGAACGCTCGTTCTCGTGCATTTGCTCAATCATAACCACGCCCAGACCAACCAACAGAATATGCTTACGCACTCCCGCTTTCGCTTTCCGCACGAGCGTCCGCTCGTTCTCTAACGCTATCCACAGGATATTCTTATCCACAAGCTCACTCACACACGCACCCACTGTATTCCTACTGAGGCCTATCATCTTCGCGTAGTACGCATACGCATCATGACTGCTCATAGTTTCCGCACGAAAACGCTCGCAGATTGCCCACAAGGTTAACTTGCTTCCAGGCGAGAGCGTACGATCACCCGCTCGTGTTCGATACCACTTCCACACACATACACGCATCTTGCTGAAGTTTCTATACTTCGCAACCACGCTCGAACGAACGCACCCACTTCTGCTTTCATTCTCAGGGATTGAATCTTCTATCCACCAGAACTTATCCATTTACTTTAACCCCCATAAGAGAGATTGCCGTGCCAACGGCAATTCTCTATATGTTATGTTATGGATATATGCAAAGTATCTTTGCATTAATCGCCAAGTATCTTTGCATCTATTGCAAAGTATCTTTGCATTAACCAAGCGATCAGAGGTGAAAATTCCAAGCAAAAAAATCATTTTTGAAGGGTAGATTTTGATTTTTCTACTTGGTTTTTTACGGAAGGAGAAGATTTATTTTCACCCCTGATCTTAGTTCTTTGATTAAATATTCGATCAAAATTCTCATCAAACTTTGACTTGTTACATGGTCTTTGCTTACTGCCTTTGCCACTCATTCTTGCCACCAGATCATGTACGCAGCCAAGACTGCTAGGAATATTATTAAAGTAGTTATCATTAAATCACTCATTATTGATCTCTCCCGAACGCTATCTGGGAAATGATGTTGGGTAATCGTTTCACGATATCCTGTTCTTCTGGTGTTTGTTCTTTTTTCTTTTCTATCTTTGTGCCGTATTCACCCAACGCACACAAGATGATGTGTTTATCTTCACTATCTACAATTAATTTAAGTGCCATATTAAAACTCCATATTTTTAAGAATGTGACAGATAACATCCACAGTCCATCCATTACCAAGCATTTTATAGCGTTGGGTATTGGATGCGCCTTCGGTGTAATTATCTGGCACAGTTTGTAAACGCTCACACTCTAGCGGTGTTAGCTTACGCCAATAAACTTGATCTTTGGTTAAGACATTATCTTTTTGCACAGTCGTTATGCTATTGGTTTTATTATCTTTTCTTAATTCTAGCTTTTGACTTGTAGATCCATCTTCGTTGTATCTGCCACGATATGCACCTGCAACCACTTTAGGCTCTCTATTACCACCGCCCATAGTATTAAGAGTTGGCGACTTACCATTTGGGGAATACACGCGCTTTAATATATCGTGTCCGTTTACATCAACTGCTGTTCCTACCTGTTGCGGTGTCCCAAATCTATCGCACGCCAGGTAATCTCCCTGCCTTCCGTTTTTAACATATTCCATTGCAGACAAATTACTTGCTTTTTCTTTGCTTTCATCAATCATGCATCTTCTATGACCATTCCTAGCAACAAACTTATCTGACATAAGCGTTGGATCTTCTGGATTACCTTCTAATATATCTCTTAACACAATACCTCTTTCCTTTGGTTGGGTGATATTTGGAATGTTAGTCCAATAATATCTTTGTCTTGATTGTGCGCTAACCAAAGAACTATTAATAAATATAGGCTCAATACCAAATGGTATCTCTGGATAACAGGCTGATACTTGCTCGCTAATAACCTGCAAGTATTCTTTTTTCATTTTTACATTTTCTAATAAAAAATATTTCGGCTTGATTTCTTTTAACAGCCTAATGAACTCAAAGAATAATGCAGATCTTGGATCATCAAATGCTAATTGCTTTCCTGCAAAACTAAATCCTTGACATGGTGAGCCACCCATCAATAAATCAATCTTAGGAAAATCAACTCCTTTTAATTTGCAAACATCGCCAACCTGTATTGTATTTGGATAATTTTTCTGAGTTATTTCAATAGCATATTTATCTATTTCACTAGCATAATAATTATTTATTTTTATACCAAGACGATTAAGAGCTATCTGCCCACAGCTCATGCCATCAAATAAACTTAATACTTTCATATTAAAACTCCCAATTTATGCCTTTCTTTTCATACACTTCTAAGACGGCATTTCTTCTTATCAGTGTCATAGGGTTGGTATCAACCTCTGATGAGTTAGCTTTTACCACTCCAGCAGTGACTAC
>Ga0196901_1001693_pt1 | contig 10975 bp, 5 predicted proteins | sample CB_VirMetaG_FD_169099 | JGI IMG/M metagenome (GOLD analysis project Ga0196901, IMG submission 169099) | Freshwater to marine saline gradient viral communities from Chesapeake Bay - CB_1504_1 Viral MetaG (v3) (version 3) | ecosystem: Environmental > Aquatic > Marine > Coastal | place: USA... | reverse complement strand
ACCATATTGTCCCTCTTTCGAAGGGCGGAACAAACGCAGCCAAAAACCTTAAGGTTAAATCAGCTAGTTCAAACAGGTCATTTAGTCGAAACTCAGACCACACAGTTAAGAAAAACCGACCAAAAAATGGAAAAACCTAACGTATATAAGTGGCCTGGGGTTTACCCCCCAATGCAGCACCAAAGAGATACAGCAATATTTTTAGCGACAAATCAACGAGCATTTTGTTTTAACGAGCAGGGTACAGGCAAGACAGCTTCGGCTATATGGGCATCAGACTGCCTACTAGAGCAGGGGATGATTAACCGAGTTCTAATTATTTGCCCTCTATCTATTATGCAATCAGCATGGCAAGCGGACTTGTTTAAGTTTGCAGTTCATAGAAAAGTTGGTATTGCATACGGAGACCGTATCAAGCGTAATGCCGTTATTAATAGCGATGCCGAGTACGTTGTAATTAACTATGATGGCATTGAAATTGTTGCTGAAGCCATTGCAAATGGTGGGTTTGACTTAATTATTATTGACGAAGCTAATGCTTACAAGACACCGACCACCCAGCGTTGGAAAGTTCTTAACAAACTAATTACGCCTGATACATGGCTATGGATGATGACTGGTACGCCAGCCGCACAAAACCCTACGGATGCCTACGGCCTAGCCAAGATGTGTGTACCTGATAAAGTACCTAGATTCTTTGGGGCTTTCCGAGACCAAACAATGATTAACATATCTAAGTTTAAATGGATGCCAAAGCCTAATGCAAATCAAGTCGTGTTTAATGCGCTACAACCAGCCATTAGGTTTACTAAAGAAGAGTGTTTAGATTTACCTGAAGTTACGCATGTATTTAGAGATGCGCCGCTTACTGCACAACAGGAGAAATATTATAAACTACTTAAAAAAGAAATGCTCATGGTGGCGGCGGGGGAAGAAATCAGTACCGTCAATGCTGCGGTTAACATTAATAAACTACTGCAAATATCTGGCGGTGCTGTCTATACCGATACTGGTTCTGTTGTTGAGTTTGATGTTAGTAATAGGCTAAAAGTTATTACTGAAGTAATTGAAGAAGCTAGCCATAAAGTCCTTGTGTTTGTTCCTTTCACGCATACAATAGAACTACTCAGTGAGCATTTGAGAGGGAAGGGTATTGTCTGCGAAATCATCAATGGGTCTGTTCCCGTTAATAGACGTACAGAAATATTCAAACAATTCCAAGAAGACGCTTATCCTACGGTACTTATTATCCAGCCACAAGCTGCGGCACACGGCGTTACTTTAACTGCTGCCGATACAATTATTTGGTACTCCCCTGTTACATCAATCGAAACATATTTGCAAGCCAATGCACGTATCAATCGCCAGGGGCAAAAGAACACTATGACTATCGTACATATTAAGGGTTCTCCCGTAGAAGCAAGACTATACAATATGCTGCAAAGCAAACTTGAAGTCCATGATAAACTGATAGACCTATATAAAACTGAAGTCGAAGAAAATATTTAAATAAAGTAGTTGACAAGGTATAGTTTTAGTTGTAATATGTTTTTAACGAGCAAAGACTCGATAACAAAAACGAAAGGAAAGTATGTCAGAAATAACTGTAGACCAAATGGTCGCCGTTTATATTAAAGTCCGTGATGCCCGTGATGCTGCTCGTAGAGAAGCTGATCGAATTGATGCTGACTTTGAAGCACAGCTTGATACTCTTAACAAAGAAATTCTTGAAATATGTAAAGAGACAGGCGCCGACAGTATTAAAACTCCGCATGGCACTGCAATACGCTCAGTCAAAAGCCGTTACTGGACTAATGATTGGGAGAAGTTTTACCAATTTGTTTTTGAACACCATGCTCCTGAGCTGTTGGAGAAACGTATTCATCAAACAAACATAAAACAATTCTTAGAAGAAAACCCCGACTTGCTTCCACTCGGGTTAAATGTGGATAGCGAACACTCGATAACCGTAAGGAGAAGTAAATGAACGAGCAAACTGAAATGCAACTTCGTGTATTAGCTTTTGAATTAGCTGCAAAAATATCTGCCCAAACTATTACAGACGTTATAGCTAACGCAGAACAAATTATTGTGTACTTAAAAGGAGAAACAAAATGAGCGAACTAGCTCTTTTCAGTCAAGAACTACCTGATTATCTTAAAGACGTCAAACTTGATGACGCAACTAGAGCACTAGTAGGTAATGGCGGAAGCAAACGAATTTCCCTGCGTGGCGGCAAGTTCCGCATGGTAGTTAATGGGGAAGAGATTCTAACTAGCAACAATGATTCTTTAAATGTAGTTATTGTTGAAGCTGCTAGAGATGTATCACGTACTTTCTACGCTGGTGCATATAACCCTAAAGCAGACGCTACACCTCCTGATTGCTGGTCTAATACTGGTGTAGCTCCTGATGCCTCTATTGAAGAGCCACAACACCATAACTGCGCCGAGTGCCCACAGAATATTAAAGGCTCTGCCTCAGGTGGTGGTCGTGCTTGCCGACATTTCCGTCGTTTAGCCGTAACCCTTGCTGACGATATTGAAGGCGATATCTATCAGTTAACTTTAGCATCTAAGTCTATCTTCGGAAAAGGCGATTTAACCCACATGCCGTTTGAGCAATACGCTAAGTACGTCGGTTCACAAGGCTATAACTTAAATACGCTATCTACCGAGATGCGTTTTGACCCTGATTCAGATACAGCTAAGCTATTCTTTAAACCATTAAAGTTTTTGTCTAAAGACCAGTGGGAAATTGCTAAGCGTCAAGGCGAAACTCCAGCAGCCAAGAAAGCTATTGAGATGTCAGTAGCCAAGGCAAGCAGTGATGCTCCTAAGTTATCTGCACCTAAAGTAGAAGCTAAGGCGGTAGTAGCTGAAGTTGAAGTAGCCGCTGTTGCTGAGCCTGTTAAACGTGCAGAAAAGAAATCTGCTGAGCCAACTGCAAAGAAAGACTTGAAGGCCATTATGGGCGACTGGTCTAACGATAACGCATGAACTTAAGAGGCTATAGCTATCGGCTTGTGCAAGCTAATCGGGCCGCTGACTCCAAGCATATTGGGGTTAAGCTCGGTAAGTGGTGCATTGCTAACGAAATGCCAGTAGGGGAAGTTGCGGATATTTTTAAAGTATCTCGAATGACTATCTACTCGTGGTTCACTGGTACAAGCAACCCGCACAAAGCTAAAGCAGAAAAAATAGAAAAGTTCTTACGAGCTTAGTTTTTACACAGGACAGCTAGTTTGACGGAGCGAAAAGGGGCGGTGCCGAACCCCCTGCTGTCCTTCCTTTCTTCGGTTTGAGGTGATATGGCAAATACAGAATTACTGACTGCAGTGCTACCCCCTGAAGGGTGGTATTGCCTTGTTGGTTTAAAACAAGAGGGACACCCCAAGCAAGTGTTTGTTGAATCACTTGTGGAAGCTGCAGACGAAATAGATATTTTGTTAGAGCAAAAGTTTGACGTGTATTTTGCATGTGCTAAATATAAAAACGATACTGATGGTCGCACACAAAAGAATAGCGCTTACTTTAAATCTTTTTGGATGGATATTGATTGTGGCCCTGATAAAGAAGCTACTGGTAAAGGATACTTAAATCAAGAGATTGGTTTAGAAGAACTCAAAAAGTTTTGTAAGGCTATTGGTTTACCATTACCGACTATCGTTAACTCAGGCCGTGGACTACATGTCTATTGGAGACTTACCGAAACTATTTCTCGTGCAGAATGGAAGCCCGTGGCTGACCGCCTTAAAGCTCTTTGCGAAGAACATGGTTTTCGAGGTGATCCATCACGCACAGCAGAAAGCGCATCTATTCTTAGAGTACCAGGAACATTTAACTTTAAGCAAGATCCGCCGTTGCCTGTTGAGATTATGGATATGCAGGGCGAGACTGACTACGAAGATATTAAAGGCATTATCGGTGTGCTTATTGCACCGGACTATATCCCACGTCAGCATAGCGAAATGAGTAAGGCGTCACAAAGCAATCGTCAGAGTCGGTTCCAAACCATAATGATAAAGACGATTAACGGTAAAGGCTGCGCTCAACTAGAACACATTACGTTAAACCAAGACACTATTGAGGAACCATTATGGAGAGCAGGGCTATCTGTTGCTACAGCGTGTGTAGATGGTGAAGAGGCTATCCATAAGATTTCTAATGCGCATCCTTCGTACAATCCCGATGAAACGGAAAAGAAAGCACGTTCCACTAAAGGACCTTATACATGCGCATCGTTTGAGAAGATTAACCCGTCGGCTTGCGCTGACTGCCCAAATAAAGGCAAGATAACTTCACCGATTCAATTAGGTTCAGAAATAGCTCCAGCAGAACCTGATGCAGAAGTTGTACATGAAACACCTAAAGGCACTGTAGAAGTTTATAAGATTCCTGAGTATCCATTCCCATATTTCCGTGGTAAGAATGGTGGCGTTTATATGAACGTAAAAGATGAAGACGGTGAGGAAGATTCATTTACTATCTATGAGCATGACTTGTATGTAGTTAAGCGTTTGCATGACCCATCAAAAGGCGACTCTATTTGGATTCGTCTGCATTTACCTATAGATGGAGTGCGGGAGTTTTCTATGCCACAAACAGACGCTATGAACTATGAACGTTTAAGAGAGCGCCTATCATGGCACGGTGTAGCTGCACCTAAAAAGCAGATGGATGGCATTATGAGCTACATAATTACTTCTATCAAAGACTTACAACATAAACATAAGGTAGAAATGATGCGAACACAATTTGGCTGGGCAGATAACAATACTAAATTTATTGTCGGCGATAAAGAAATCAGTGCAGATAAAATTACTTACAGCCCCCCTTCAGCAGCAACAGGGAATTTAGCAAACTGGATGCACCCTGTAGGTGAACTAGAAGAATGGCAAGCTATTGCTAATACTTATAATCGTGCTGGGTTTGAACCACATGCGTTTGGTTTCTTTACGGCTTTTGGGGCACCCCTTATAAAGCATTTAAATTTAAAGGGCGCTATTATCAACCTAGTAAGTAACACCTCAGGTACGGGTAAGTCCACTATTCTAAAGATGTGTAATAGCGTATGGGGTCATCCTGAAGAGTTAATGCTGCAATGGAAAGATACGCAGAACTCTATGATTCACCGCTTAGGTATTATGAACAATTTGCCTGTAACTATTGATGAGATTACTAAACTGACTGGGGATAACTTTTCTGACCTAGCTTATAGTATTTCCCAAGGTCGTGGCAAAAACCGTATGATGCAGCATGACAATGCCGAGCGTATTAATAATACCAAGTGGGGCACAATGTCTCTATGTAGTTCTAATGCGTCATTCTACGATAAGCTATCTTCGATTAAGGCTACACCTGACGGCGAGTTTATGCGCTTACTAGAGTACCGCATTGAGGCAACCGACATACTTACAAAGGAAGAAGCCGACTCTATTTTTAGTGGGCTTTATTCTCACTACGGTCATGTTGGAACTATCTACGCTCAGCACTTAGTTTCTAATCTAGAGACAGCTATTGATACTGTGGTTCAAGTCCAGCAAAAGCTAGATAAGGAAGTTAACTTTACCAACCGTGAACGCTACTGGTCTGCTAGTGCCGCTTGTAATATTGCTGGTGCATTAATGGCTAAAGACCTAGGACTTATCCCTGACTTTGACATCGGGCGTGTTTATCGTTGGTTAGTTAAAGAGTTAGCCAATATGCGTGTAGAAGCTAAAGCCCCTGATACTGTTAACCAGTCTAGTATTATTGGTGAGTTTATGAATGAGCACAGAGCTTCTACGCTTGTTATTAATGGTGAAGTAGACGCACGTTCAGGTATGGAACAGTTGCCTATCGTAGAGCCTAAGTTTAATGACTTGTTTGTACGTATTGAACCTGATACTAAGCGCTTATATATTAATGCCAAGCAGCTACGTAACTACTGCACCAAGCAGCAGATTGACTTAAAGAACATTCTTAAAGGTTTAGAAGTAGATAGGATTTATCTAGGCCAAGTTAAAAAGCGCCTGTCTAAAGGTACAAAGCTACAGTCCCCTCCGATTGATGCTTATGTGTTTAACCTAGAAATTAAAGATTTTTTAGATGCTGAAACTTATATAGAAGCAGCTAAGCACGTATCAGATGCTGATCCACGGCCTGGACTTTAAGGTTAACTGGCGCAAGTTTGTAGTCGGCGCTTCATTTTTTATCCCGTGTTTGGATGCAGATGAGGCGTTGTTTCAGATTAAAAGGACTACAAAAAGGCTGGGATACAGAATAAAAGCGGTGCCTACTATTGAAATAGGCATTTGTGGCTTGCGTGTTTGGCGTATTAAGTAGTATTATTGGGCTAGTAGTTCTTTAACTACTTCCTTTCGAGTGTTCCTTGAGACCCGCTTCGGCGGGTCTTTTTTAGTCCTCGACATCTCCATAGCCACCCATATCACCAAGCTGACCAAGAAGTTTTTTATTAATACTAACTCCACCAGTAAGCTGAGCAATAGCACGTTGCTTGTACCGACGTTTAACAGAGCTTGTAAGTGCCTTAGTAGTAATAGCATCGCCAGGATTAGAAGAGTTAAAGCGGGTAATCTTCTCAAGCACTCGGTCTTGCATATCGCTATCACCAGTATCTATTGCCATAAAGAAAGCATTGAGTAGGTTTTGGTGCTTTTGGAAAATCTCTTGCTCAGCGTTCTTCATCTCAATATTAGACTTTTGACGTTGGGCTAAGCGTTCTGGAGAGAAACCTAGACCTTGTGCAAATATTTCTCCAGCACTAAAGTCTTCAACAAGAACGTCGCCCTTAAGAGATAATGCCCCTTCTTCACCTAGGCGGGCGCTCTTCAAAGCATTTCTAATAACTGCAGGGGTAGCCGTTTCTACTGCACGACCATACTGCCCATCGTTAAATTGTTTTACTGCATTGGCTCCGCTGACAAGTAGACCAACTGATGGACCCATAAGGCTAACAAGTAAAGACTCTACAGCGCTAACTTCGTCTGCGTTCTTACGGTTATCACGGAACCACATACCATCTAAAGTCATACGGTCGGCTAAGTTAACTCCAGAAGCTTGCGTCATAACACCACGAGAAATAGAGTCGCCTACGAACCCACCAAAGGTTTCGTTCATAAAGTTCTTAAACCAATTATCAAAATCAAATGGTTGATCTTCTTCATCTTCATCGGCAAACAAATAGTTAAGCATTTCCATCATTGCAGATAGAGCAGACCATCCGGGTAAACCCGTAGCCCCAGCAAATAAGAACGTAGTACCAAGTGTGCCCAGTAAACGTTTCTTACCTTCAGAACGGAAGTCTTTAATATACTGCTTAATTGCTGCGTCTAATTGAGCGCCTTGTAGGGGGGCTTGCCCGTCTGTAGTACGGTTAGCGTTAATCTGTGTACCAATATCTTGTATTTCGTTTGCACTAAAGTCCTTATAGAAACCCTCATACGCACTACGAGCCAGCATGTATGTCATCTGCTGAGAGAACTGCTTAAACTGTAAGAATACTTTTGCATAAGCTGGCTGGAAATAGCGTGGCTTATTAAGCGTAGAGTAGTCGAACATGGACTTATAGGTAAGTTCTTTAGCTTCGTCAATAGCTTTAGCTTCAGCAGCTTTTTCAGATAGCCCATTTTGTATAGCCCGTTCGTATGCTAAATCAAAGGAAGACATAGCTACAACTTCACGGTTAAACTTCTCAGCCCCGTGGAATGTCGCACTTAATACGCCCATAACTTTTTGCATCCGACCAGTATATAAACTTGAGTCTGTCTCAGCTAAGCCGACAATATCGTGTGTAAGAGTAATATCAATTAAGCCGTCGGCAATAAACTTATCGTAAGCTCGCTTTTGTCTTTCGTCAAATATTCCAGGTTTGTTTCCTAAAGAAGGGAATGACCAGTTCCCTTGCGGGTCTTTAAACCCAGTCCCCATAAATTTTTTGGCGTAAGAAGTCATCATAGCCGACGTTTTACCCACTCCAAACCTTGCTCCTACTACGGGGATACCCACTGCTGGAACGCCAAGCATGTTAACAATAGCTGATGCTGGGGACGTCATGTACCATAAGAACGATATATTAGATAAAGCACCAGGAATCTTGCCCGTGTCTGGTGGGTTCATAATGTATTGCAGACGGTCTTCTAGCTCACGAATATAGTCGGTATAGACTTTTCTTTCTTCTGTATCCATGCCCTCAATATAAGACTCAGCACCATCTACTGCACCATACAAACTATCGCTATGCTTAAATCTAGACTGTTGATATGCCACACGGAAAGCAGACGCAGTAAAAGCACGAATCATATCTTGGTTCATACCCTGAATACCTTGGCGATTCATAAACATCTTACGAATACTTTGATCTGGCAGAGTCATTAAAAACATTTGCTCGATAGAGTCGGTAATATTATCTTTAAGTTCTTTTCTGGTGCTTCCTGTTTCTCTAGCAACAAGGTCTTTTAACTTAGCTAAGAACTCAAAGTCCTGTAAGTTATCATTAATCATTTGTTTAATAGAGTTACCAGCAGATACTTGTGCGCTAGAACCTTGTCTTTGAAGTTCACGCTCACGTTGTTTTTGGAAGGCATTACGCTCACGAGCAGACTCAAAGGTATAGAATTCTTTATCTTTGCCTTTACCAATCTGCAACCAAAACTGTCCAAAACGACGAATTGGAAAATACGGCTCGATAGCTTGGTCTTTAAAGTGCTTTTCTAATGCAATATACTCAGGGTGATTTTTAATTTGGTTTTTGTTAAACCCGTCGGCTTCAAGTGCATTAGCTTTTCTATTTAAAAGAACGTCAATATGTGCATTTAATTGATCTTTATAAAAGTCTCTTACTTGACGATATATTTTTTGCCCATCAGGACCAATATCATTCCACGCCCTATTAAGAATTTCATCGCTTGTATTAATATCAGGGTCAACCCCCATACGAGTAGCATCAAGCATTAAAGCATTAAGTATCTTACCCTTTTTGGGATTAGCACTCTGCCACTTCATCCAAGGTTTAACAATGTCTTTTGTTTTATTTAAAGTTTCGTTGCGGTCATTAAGCATAGACTCCATGCGGTTAATGAACTCTTTAAATGGAGGTACTCGTGGACCGACTACATCTTCAATTTGACGTAAAGTTAAAGCTCCAAGAAAGCCCTTACGTGTAGAGTCTTTTAGTCCAGATAAGAACGACGGCATTGCATCTTTAACGCCATCCCAATCACCACGTTTACTAAAAATCTTATCTAAAAACGAGCTACCTTCAGGGCCAGCACGGTAAGTATCTTCTAATATATAACCACCAAGTTTGCCCTGTTGGTTAAGAGCGCGGGCTTCAGTCGATGCTGATGGAGGTGCAAGTAATATGTCGTTTGCATTAGCAAGGGTATACCCTAATACGTTATTTAAACCAAACATCTTAGCGATTAACTGGGTAAATTTATCCCATAAGGTCTGTTTTGTGTTCGCTACAGGCACATCTTTTAAGAATTGCTGGAAGTCTGGGTTGGTATATGCCTCTACAACAAACTCATCAATGCTGCTAACTTCTCTACCAAAAGGTGTAAGGCGCTTGGCGATATCATACATACGCTGTAATTCGTCAATAGCTTGCTTTTGTTTCTCATCAAGTGAAACGTAATTAACTGGATTTAAAGCCCAATGCGTAGCAGCGTGCAATACTTCGTGTAAGAACGTAGCGGTGTTATTACCACCCCGTTCTTGGTTAATATTAATAGAGTCCATAGACGGCATATAAGTACCACGAGCATCTAGCACTGCAACAGCCGCTTGGTACGCTTCAAAAGCCTCATTAATTTGACCGTAATAAGCATCTACTGTTTCTCTAGGTATATCTAGTCTGCCAGCTTTTAAATCTGATAAGGCACTATATGTTCCTCTGATGTCGTTCACATCATTAAAGCGTTCGTTAAATATAGCAGGGAAAGACGTCTGCACCATATCTACTACTTGTGCCATTTCTACACCAGCATTTTTCTCTACTATGTTCTTAGCAAAGTCTTCTTGCTTACCGACACCAATCTGAGTCTTTAAATCTAATTCTAACAGTCGGTTAGCTAAACCTTTTTGGTATTCTGTACCTACTTTAGTTAGTGCTTTAAGAGCGCCAGGTAAGTCGTTATTAATAATGCGGTCTTCTATGGATGGGTGAATCATCTGACCTACGCCAGCGCCACGAGCTTTAGTCTTACCACCTTTTCCTGGGGCACCAGCAGTTTTACGGGCTGAGGCTTCTTCTTCCATTGTGCGCTTGCGGATCTTCTCGCCCATGCGCTTAAACTCTTCCACTGTAGCATCAAATTTAGCTAAGCTCATTGGGTCTAGGTTCTTAGCTGCCCAGTTTCTAAAGTCTTGTGCAGTATCTTTATTTTGTTTGGAGTATACGGGGCCTTGTTCAGCACCTAGGTCAAATGCAGCGGCACGAATAGCAGAAGCAAAAGGTTTGTTGTAGTCGGCGTGGGCAGTTAAGTATGTACTAGCAGCTTTTTCTTCAGGGGTTTTAAACTTTTCTGAGATATTATCTAGTTGTCTTAAAGCAGATTGGTCTTTAGGTGCAGTAACATCTTCGTTACTCTGCCAAGGAAGAATAGCGTTTTCTCTAGAACGACCTAATTTAGCTTCAGAGTAATCGGTCATAGCGTTGTTTAACCGACCACGTAGTTCTTTCATACCTCTTACGGTATTAATATTAGGTAGCTGAGATATTTGAGACAGTACTTCTTGCTGAGTCTGTGCATCCATACCAGGCATTATTTGTGGCAACTTAGCTACATCATTTTGTTTATTAGCTGGGGCAATATTAAACCCGTCAAAGAAGTCACGAATAGTATTAAGTCGTTTAGAACGGTCTTTACCAACTGCATCTTGTTGGAAATCTTTAATATCTTCTAATAGCTTAACAACTTCAGTCTTGTGAGCTTTTGCTTCTGCTTCGCTAACTGCAACGGGCTTAACAC
>Ga0196901_1001692_pt1 | contig 10979 bp, 16 predicted proteins | sample CB_VirMetaG_FD_169099 | JGI IMG/M metagenome (GOLD analysis project Ga0196901, IMG submission 169099) | Freshwater to marine saline gradient viral communities from Chesapeake Bay - CB_1504_1 Viral MetaG (v3) (version 3) | ecosystem: Environmental > Aquatic > Marine > Coastal | place: USA... | reverse complement strand
CCATTCCTGATATTCAGGTGGTTTGGTGTAGATTCCTGGTTCTGATTCTGTGGGGCGAACACACATCAGGATGACACCTTTGTTAATTTTAGTGCCATACACTTCGTTGTGTGCTTCTGAGTATGCTGCCAATTGCAAAAAGTAATCTGTGATCCATTCCGTTTTCTTGGGTTTGTTGGATTGTTTGAAGTCCAGAATGGCTGGCGCACCCTGATGCACACCCACGCAGTCTGTGGTTCCAGCATAGATGCCTGGAAAATACAGTGGAACTTCCGTACCCCAGAATTCATCTGCATGTATTAGACCTTTGTCAATTACTTCCTGTGCCATGTCATGACTGGCCCAACCAAACGGATTGCTTCCTTTGTCTTTGATTTCGCCAGTGAGCACATAGTTTTCCAGATAGGTGTGCATGCGTGTTCCACGATTGGCAGCTTCTGTGGTGATTTGTTGTGCTTTTTCTACACCAACTCTCTTTTTCCACTCCATGAGTGCTTGTTTGGCTTCTGCAGGCTTGGTCTTGTCCAAGATGGTGGTCACTGAAGGAACTCTGCTGCCGTCTGGTGTGGCATATAAACGTTTGCCGTCTACTTGTTCACGAGATAGGTTCTTGTAATCGTATCGTTTTATTAATTTAGACATAGTGGTTAGTATAACACACTATATAAGATTTGTCAATTATTTTCTTTTGTTTGCTGCACGTTTAGCAGCCTGCTTCATGGTCATTTTGGCGTGATCAATGCTCATGTTTTGTGGATTTAGTTCTGCTGCTTTTTTGCTTTTGAATACGATTTTGTCGTCGTTCATGTCAGCAATACCACCAAGTTGTCCTGATTGTACTGCTTGTTGTAGTGTGTCGCGGTCAATGTTGATGCCCATTTTGCTGGCCATTTGCATGAACGCATCCACACTGAGTTCACCTGCTGCGTTTTCATCGTCGGCACGACCAACAAAGAACTGTGCTAGTGCTGCTAGTTCTTCGCCGTCTGCTTCTGAGATGATTTCGCGAATGTTCATTTATTTTAAAAATTAATACTTATAAAGTAATTCAGCTGCAAATTCGTCAATTTGTTCATCGGTACGTGGGAATTTTGCGACACTCTTTTTATTACGATCTACTACCACCATAACGTCGTTTGAACTATCAACGTAGTATTCAAATGTATCTAACACATGTCCTTCGCTATCTTTTACTCTAATCTCGCCGCTGTTTTTATTGCCATAAAAAGTTACACTGGTATCGTTTTCGGAAAATCGATAAGTTGTGCTGTCTCCGTCATCGATATGCGTAAGACCTTCAATACTAGTATCATATGCATGATCGTTGTTTTCAGTTAAAATGTTAGCGTAACTGCGTAGTTCTTCTGCTAGTGACTTTTTCATGTGTTTGCCTTTATTTTAGAAGACTGTCTGCTGTGCGTTCAATTGATTCCCAGGCTTCGTCTTCATCTTCATCTTCGTCTCTGCCTGATTCTGCGTTTCTTAATGAATTTGCCATTGTGTGCATACTACCGCCCATGTATCCGCTTCCGTGATGTCCACCAATAGCACCTAAAATATGTGGGTACCAATATGCTTCGGCTGCGCCACGTTCTTCTTGTGGTAGCATTCCTAGAGCTTGATCTGCAAGATTTGCGATCTCATCCATGATGTATTCAAATTCTTGTGGGTCAAATTCAACTGCTTCAGTAACAGTTTCTTCTGCTACTGGTTCAGCAACTTTGTTAAAGTTCTGTAGAATGGTGTAAATTTCGTTCATGTGATTAATCTTGGATTAAATTGTTATGCATATTTGTCACTTAATGCATATGCACTCAGTGAACCCCGATCGTATTTAATGAAGACCAAATCATCTGTATCGCCTGTACCTGAATCATCTGGCCAGACCACCTTGTAGGCAAATTCGCCGTCTGCGGTGATGCCTACAAACTCTGCAGATTTATAGGTAAACCCGACGTAGCCGTCATCTTTGCCGGTAAGTTGCTTGGCGTGTATACGGAGTATGGACGGCACACTTAGAGTGGTCAATTTTTTAAGTGTAGCTGCTGGAATTGTCACCCGTTTGGCGATTTCGGCATCTACTTCATCTGCGCCATCTGCGTTAGTGCCTTCATTTAACGTATTTGCGTAACTGCGTAGTTCTTCTGCTAGTGTTTTTTTCATGTTAAATCCTTAAATTCTTTCACGACCTAAGTTAGATAGTTCGTCACCCGGCTCTTCTTCTGGTTCCAGGTCCATTTCTGGAGCAGGTTCTGCTGGTACATCAGCGTCCATGCCCAATTCTGCGCCCATGCCCATGTCGTCTGCGCCCGGCACAGTCATTTCTTCACCAGTGATAACACCCACTGCTGATTCTAGTTCAGCTTTGGTGCCACCTAGTGCATCGATTAAGCCTTGTAGTGCAGAGTCAACTGCGCTTTGGAATTGGCCAGCAGCGTCTACGCCTTGCTCGCCTTTGATACCGTCAACTAGTGCTGGTAGTTCTTTGACTTTTAGGTCGGTCATGTTTTCAATCATCTTTTGAACTTGATCAACCATGTCTTGCGCTGCTAGAACAACTTGTGCTTGATCTACTTCTGTACCTTCGTACATTTTCTTCTTGCCCTTGCTCTTGCACTTGCGAGCTTCTACCATCTTGCTCATAAACTTAATAGCACTATCGCGGTTTTCTAGAACACTTAGCAGATTCTTGCTAACACCTAGATCAGCAAGTTCGCTTTCTGTTAACTTACCGCCAACTGCTACAGTTTTAACGGCATTCATATATTTGGCTTTTGAATTCATAACTTTAACCTTTGATTCTGGTTGGGATTCTTGTACTCTAGCACTTAGAGCTTGTTCCATGAACATTAATTTCAGATACGCTGCATTGGTTTCTCTGTGATGTGCCTGACGGCTATTCTTGAACTCTGCAATACGAGCACGTGTTTCGTGCAACATTTGCACAGCAGCAGCATGAGTTACAGTGGACACATTGACTTTGCGACCAAACTGAGTGCTGTATGCTTCAGAAAGTTTGCGTGCATTGAGCTTTGGTGATAGATCATCTAGATTCATAATCGTTAAATCCCTTAATTTTAATATATTTAGTCAACTTTACAGTTTTATTAAGGTTGCGTTTTGCTTCACGCAAACGTTCGGAATCTTCTGCAATTCTGATCAATAACCACTCACGGTCTGACTGATTTTTAACTGATTTTAGTATTGTTTTTCTGTTTTCAATCTGAAAACGATACTGTTGAATTTTCTTATCATTTGTCAACAACTGGTGTGAGTTCTGCCAGTCATTTTTGCTATCAAATATGCACCAACTGAGTGCAACTGCACTGGTGGCCACTGTGTTCACATACTGATCGTGTTTGTATAATTCATATCCATCATCTTTGTGGTTGATCACATACTTGCCCAGCACATGATAGCGTTTGCCATCTTGTACAATGGGTGGCAATCCTTCACGATCAAAGAATCTTTTGACTTTGTCAGTTATTTTATCTATGTCAATCATATTTCAGTAATCCAGATGTTCTGATTTTCTCCGTGAGTGTGAATGTAGGGTAACACTGTGGTTTTTTCATCCAGCCCCACAATAATGGGTGTGCCTTCAAAGTCTTGCCTGAGTGCTCCCACAGGGTCAGTATTCAATAAAAACACATCTGTAGTTTCGTTCACAAATGTAAAACACCAGACATCGTCTTGTGAAGTTATGTCTGACATCTGCACAGGCTGAGTTCTGAATAACAAAACTTGTAGTACAGTTTGCCAGTTGCTGTGCTGACGTCGATAATGATTCCACTCTTCAACAGTGTTTATTTGCAAATTATTAATAATGGCTGGCAAGTTTTGTTGGCGATATGGCCTGTGTACTCCAGTAGGTGTTATATCAAACGCTGTACATATTTTTATTTGTTGCATAACTCCGCCAATACTTGTAATCTTTCTAGTTGTTCCAGTATTGCTGGATGTCGTTCTGCCAGACCGTCCCAATCATATCTGAGCACAAATCCGTTCCACTGGTCATATTGACCAGTCTTCACTAACCTGCGTTCGGTTGATCCTATGCTTCGTTGATAGACTGTTTTTCCACCGTCAGGTGACTCATAAACAGTGAATGGATTGTGATGCATAGCGTATTTAACAGCCACAAAAAAGCCCAGTGCGAAACTGGGCTTTTTGTATAAGTTAAAAATTAACTTATGGTGCTAGGTGATCGTCAAAGTCACAAACTAGTGCAGTTGTGTAACTTGTACCACGATAACTGGCACCAGGTGTTAGGGTACCTGTGCCTTGTACAGCAATGTAAACTGTGTCAGTAACGCCGCTAGAGAAAGCACTACCATCAGCAGTACCAACACCAGCAATAGTTACTGCGTCATCAGTACCAGCAGTACCACCAGCAGCCATTAGCTGTAGTAGTTCTTTTAGGTTTGCTTCGGTCATGTTATTTAGAGCTGCGCTATAAATACGAGTCTTTGGACCTAGGCCGTTGCTTAGGTGGGTTTTAGCCGTTGATGTATAATAAGCCATTTTAAATTCTCCTAATTTGTTTTGTTACTATTATTTATAAAAAAATTAAAAAAAACTGCGCACAAGATCAAACTTCTGTGCCTGCCGCATCATCAGGATCACCTGCGTCTTGCGCTGGTTGTGGATCTGTAGCACTAGCTGTTTTCTGAGATTTCAACCAGATCTGATGCTGTGTGGGGGTTTGTATAGTGAATCCTGCGCCAGGTTTATCAGTATAAATCAGCCCTGTTTTGAATGCAATTGCTGGTTTTAGTCTGCCTGCTTGCTGTTGGGTATATGCTTGATTAAATGTATCTTCAATATAACCCTGATATGTGGGGGATCCAGCTTCCAACTGAAGAATTACCAAATTTTCTGGAGTGTCGTCAGGTGAAACATCTTTGTACCATTGGTTTCGATATTTGATCATTAATACCGGAACATTATTAGTATCTACAGTTCTGAATTTTTTGACCTTGACAACATCACCGGGTTTGAGTGTATTCGGATCAACAGATCCGCCATATTCATGATCGGCAAGAGTTGATTGTTGCTGATCTTGTTTGGTAGGTCTGGTGGAGGCACCGATTTCAGGACTAATGTTAACAGCAATGGCGTTGGCCACAATGGTCACAAATGCTTGTTTAACTGATCCACTGCCCAGTCGTTCACCAGAATCCAGAATGTGTTTGAATGCTGCTTTGACTCTGTCATTAGCTCTGCTGGCACCAATTCCTCCTTCCAGAGGTGAATTGTACACTTTTTTGTCCAGTATTTCTTCCAGATGACCACGGTCACGCATAGGATTTTTTCCACCATAGGCCTGTTTGAGACTGTACACAACACCTTTCCACCAATCCAGCAATCCATCGGCAGCCAGACTAACACCACGATCCTGTGTGATTCGTCTTTTTAACTCTGAAGGAGTCATGCCTGCCTGGCCAACATTTTGCAAAAATGATCGAGCAGCCGTGGCAATATCACCCCAACCATAAAATTGCTCGTTAATTTGTTGTTCTAATATAATGTCATTGATCTTCATCGGTACGTTTTAGGCTCCGTTCAAATTTTCTCGGATCCCGCGACCGAATAGCATTTAGAAGTTTACGGTTTAATACTTCTGCATCCTCTTCAGAATAGTTAGAATCGATAAATTCCATTAGTCTAATAGCACTAGAAATGACATTGTTTGCACGACTTTCTACCAAGTGTGCTCTGTCACGTTCTACATATAGACTTTCTAATTCTTCAAGAATGCTTCGTGTGCGTTTTTGCATCGCGGTTCTCTTATAATGTTATATTTATTTTAATTTTAAATAACGATGCATGGATTCTAGTGCAGGTTGTTGTAGATCATCTGGCCAGGTACTAATAATTTTTCTATTGTAATTTTTTAAATTTTCTGATGTTAGCATATCTCTATTTTTGATTAATCGGTTCATGTGTTTATTTCTTAGATCGCTTGCTAACTCAATATTTGTTAATATTTCTAGATTAAGATAAACTGCATAAAAACATCGTTCCAATAATGTGGGCATATTTTCATAACTATGATCAATTACATCTTCAAAAATATCAAACCCTTTCTTTTTCCATTCAGTAGCCATGTTATAGCCACCTATCCAAATTGGAAATGTTAATGCGAGTAATGAAAATGCTGTTTTTTCTGAAAAATGTATTGTGCGTTGTGTTCTTACAGATTCGGTTATTAAAGATATTACTGTGCTTGACATTATGCTGTTTAAACCTGCATTCCATACCTCTAAATTTTGACCATAATTTTCTACCGAGGACGAAGAAGAAAAGTCATGATTGTCATATACATTTATCCATTTTCTTTTGATTTTTGATATTGGAGATAGGAGTTGCCCCCAATATTTGTTAATATTATCGTCATTTAAATTTTGATTTTCTTGAACAATGTGTGACAAGTCAAATGTTTTATCGATTGCACTCCAGGTGTAATTAACATCTATGCTAAAAATTTCACACAACTTTATTGCTAAAAATCTATTAATTTGTTTTTTATTGATTTGAAAATTTGCAGTATGCGTGGTTATAGAACTAGTTTCAATTACTAATTTATTTTTTTCCCAATGTAAAATTTCAGATTCTAACCAGGCATCAACAAAATAAACATTATTAAATTTTGACTGATAGCAACTTGCACTATCCATAAAGATATACTTGGGAGTGCCGTAATGATCTATAATAGTTGACAACTCCTCATCATCAATTATATCCCAGATATATAATATCTGTCCGTCAATTCGGCCGTAAAACGGTTCTTCGTTAGATGATTCAAATAATAAATCTCTGTTTGGAAAAGATACAAATACTTTCATCATCCGTTGCTCTTAATAGAGTTCAACAGACTATTGAGTTTGTTACTATCAACTCCGCCTTGCACTTTTGGCGTTTCTTCTGCACCATTCATTTTACTTACAGGTTTGATATTATTCATACTAAACCCTCCTGTACCGGGAATAGCTGAATCTTCACTTTGCTCGCAATCTGAAATGCGTAATGTATTAACGTCAAATTCCAAATCCACTTTGCTACCCACTCCTGAACTTGAGCGTGTTTTCATTAGCTGAATCTGATAGCGACCGCGTTCACGCATTGCTCTGCTAGTAAAGATGCCAAACACATTGTCTGCTGTATTAATTTTAGAGATACCACCTGAAATATGCGAATGATCAAATTCAATTTCTTCCACTGCACTTCTGTTTAACTGTGACGCTGTTACAAGCACAACATTTAATTCTTTTGCTAGATTACGAATCTCTTCCGAAACATACTTGTCTTTAACAAACAAATCACTCGGCGAAACCTTAGCACTAACTGGCATCAACAAATCCAAATAGTCAATGCACAAAAAATCTACCATGACACCAGTTTGAATTTGCAACTCTTTGATATAACTGCGAATATCATTTACTGTGCTCTGTGCTGGCATGTACTTAATACGGAACTTACCAGACTTTTTCTGCATCATTTTAACTTTCATTTCTACATTGTCAATGTCTTTAAACACTTCTTTGCTCGATGTGTTTGTCATCATTGAATCAATACGCATCGAACACAGATCTTCGGACAGTTCTAGTGAAATATACACGCCATTAAGTCCAGCAGTTACCCAATTTACACTTAAATTTTGCATAAACAAGGATTTACCTGACCCCGAACCACCTGCAAAAATCTGTAATTCGCCCCTGTTAAATCCGCCATACAACGCACGATCTAAATTAAGCCAGCCTGTGCTTACCTGTCCGTTGTTGCTTTTAATATTCATCAAGCGTGTGCGTGGATCATCAAAGTAGTCTGTGCCCATGTCTTTATGCAAACTAATTTGCACTGCATCTTTGATTAGTTTTTCTACAGGATCAAAGTCGCCCTTTTCAAGCATGTCTGCACTTTTGAGAATTGCACGCTCAAGTTCTTGGCGTTTGGTAAACTTTTCAAATTCTGACATAAACCAGTCATAATGACCATCGCGCATTTCTGCAGGAATTGGTTTTAGTTTTGCACCAGTAACAGCATTGAGCTGTTCTAGTTCTGGCATAGTTTTGTATTTGTCGCTATGCTCTTTGATAAAAGTTGCTGCTTCACGCAGACTTTGGTCAAAGTTGTCTACATTATAAATGTTCTGCACACGCACATAACTCTGTGCATCTGCAAGCATCATTTCTAAAAATAGTCGTTGTACATCTAGGGTATATTCTTTCATAGTTTCCGTTCGAGAGCTTTTCGTGCTAGCTCAATTTTAATCTTGCTTGAATTCTTGTTCTTAATAATACCAATAAGTGTTGCTAGTTTGCCATAACGCTGCACAGCATCGTTAACATCTTTAACATCTGCGTCCCAATCCGGAATACTCACTGAAAATCCATACTTAACAGCATCAGCAACAAGTTCTAAGCCTGCGCGATCTTGATCTGGAACAACAACAATTTCTCTGTTAAGTCTTCTTAACACTGCGGCTTGTGTGTCGCTGATTCTGTTTGTTGTAATTGCAACACCATCAATACTTAGTGCATCGAACTGTCCTTCAACAGCAATGGCAATTTGCCAATCGTCGTACTGTAAATCTGTGCCGAATACATATCCAGCGGCAGAGCAATTGTTTAGGTATTTAGGTTTGCGGTTGTCTAAAAATCTCGTAGTCCAACCGACAACTTTATTATCGTATGTATACGGCACAAGAATACCCGGTCGTGTTTGTGCAGTATCTATCATGTAGGGGTATGACCAAGGATCAACACCTCTGTTGCGTAAATACGTAAATTCTAGGGTGTCCGTTTCTTCAATTAACCGTGCTGTTTCTGGTAATTGAACTGTTGGAAAATCAACCCGAATTTCTTGTTCGCGGCGTTCGCGCAATAACTGGTTTACATCCTTGTGTTTAAGACTTTCTAGAGTTAATCGCTGTACTTCAATTTCTGGCACACCCATCCATTTTAGTAGACGCTGCGCTTTGTAACTTACCGGATATCCTAAAGTAAAACTAGCAGTATAGCCGCAATTAAAGCAATGATAACTCCAGTCTGTATCTGAAGAAAACTTGAGGCCGCCACGCTGTTTTCTATCTTGTGTTTCGCCATTGTGTACACAGCACGGAGCGTCAAAACTGGTCCAACCAGAACTATTGGATTTTCGTTTTCCGTTGATATAAGATAGTACATTTAACACCGTTATATTATAATAGATTTTGCGTACATTTGCAAGTGTTTGGCTAAGTGTATTGAACCTGTTTCATTTGCGTGCTTTCCGGGTGCTAGCATATCTCCAGATACTGCTCCTCGCATATTCCAACTTGGATTTACAACCAAATTAGATAGATATGGAGGAGAAAATACATTAAACATCAATAACTTCACTGAGTTAGTGTTGCACCAGTTGTAAAAGAATTCAGTGGTTTCCCAATAACGCATACGTTCTGCGGTTTCATCTTCGTTGTGAGTGTAATGATGCTTGACAAATGTGTTCCAGGGATGACGGTCATGCATTATGTGATTGTGTACATAGTTATTGTTGTTCCACCAACTGTTGCGACTTGATTCGGTTAAGCCAACCACAACCAGTGTTTCCTGTGGGGCAGCATCAGTGTGTCGGTGTTCATCATTAAGCCAGTGGTAGAATTCCCAGACTGTGCCTTGTAAACTATTGCCACTTACACCATAGTTTTCAACAGTTACCCCAAGCAGTTTGCCTAACTGTCCAACTGTGCAGTTAGCTTCTCGGTATAATCTTTTTTCTTTATCTGTAGCGTTGGGATCTGGATGCACAATTTCATCGCCGTGGATCCAACTATCGCCAAAAGCAGCAATGTTGCGAATCATATGTGTAATTATACTGGATTACAGTCCGTAGATTGATTTAGTAGTTAACTCTGATGCTGTTGACTGTGCCATCTGTCCAGTCGTAAACGTATGCTCTAACCCACACAAAATTACCGGTAAAGTTGTAGCTAACGTTTGTGGTAGTTACAGTGTTATATTCTAGATATGTAATGTTTGTCGACGAGTTACCAAGTTCAACTGTACACCAATCGCTTGCTGTAGGTGCGGTTGCTAGTGTTGCTTCAATACGTACTTTACCAATAAAGCCAGTTAAGCTAAACTGTACTGTGTGCTTGCCGTCTGCGTTGCCGTAGTAACCGTTTGCTTTGGCACGATCGCCAGTATAGGTCTGTGTAGAGCTATCACCAGGGTGAACTTGTTGTGATGCTAATAGTTGTGATGTAATTTGTGCCATATTCTATATTTATCGTACCAGTATTTGGTCAATGCTGCCTTGTGTGTACTCAACAGTTAGACGCATTTTCCCGTACAATCCTTCTACGTTCATGTATTTTGCTGCTGTTACTGCACCAGAATCGTATTGAATTGATTCCAATTCATACCAAGGTGCTTCGCCGTTTAGACTAGATTCAACAGTAATAGTACCTTCAAACTGATTTAAGTTATACTGAATAGTTTGTAGGTAGTGTTCTGGTGCCCATTCTGAGCTGTATACCACTGTGCTATCTCCTGGATTAGCAGCAACAGTTACCGAAGTGCTTTCCGTGTATTCTGGGTGAGTAGCATCAGCAATGTATAATACGCCACGTGCGCCTGCATGGTCGTCCACATACACGGGCTCAGTTAAACTATTGCGATCAACTGTGATTGAGTAGTTTGCTAACTGTGACTGCACGTTATCTAGTGTGTTAGATGTAATAGTAAGTTTTGCTTGCCCTTTAGTGGCAGAAACCGTTTCTAAATCTCTTGTAAACAGCAACTCTGTGCCGTCCCTGCTCATTACACGGCAAGTAAATGTTAAGCCAGTAATGTCCACAGGCTTTTGGTCCTGGTTTAGAAATCTAAACAAGATAACGTTGTCAACGCCCTTAGACGCTTTTAAATTTTTACTATACACTGGTTCCCACCTCACATTGTGAACGGCTCCGGTGTTGTCCAATAACAACACCACCT
>Ga0196901_1001691_pt1 | contig 10981 bp, 21 predicted proteins | sample CB_VirMetaG_FD_169099 | JGI IMG/M metagenome (GOLD analysis project Ga0196901, IMG submission 169099) | Freshwater to marine saline gradient viral communities from Chesapeake Bay - CB_1504_1 Viral MetaG (v3) (version 3) | ecosystem: Environmental > Aquatic > Marine > Coastal | place: USA... | reverse complement strand
GTATAGATATATATAAATAGATCTATTTTTTATATTTTACTTGGTGGTTAATACCCCTTAGTATTAACCACCATAATTATATGGCCTGGAGATTTATATATGTTTAAAATAAAAATTATTAATGAAATTGGTGAGCAACATTTATTTGATGGTGATTTAAATAAAAGAAAAACTATAAAAATTTGTCGTGATAAAATGCGAGATAAATTAGAAGAACATCATAATCCGCATGAAGTTGCTGGTTATGTATTTGATGAAAATGATTTATTGGTTTGGCAAGGTAGAATAATAAAAATTGTGAAAATAAGTCATAAAGTTGATTTTAAATTATAATAAAAAAGCCCGCTTCCTGCGGGCTTATTTATTATTTTGTATTTTTTCTAGCGAGTTCTTCCATGTCTCCACGGCAATGTTTAGCACCTGAAAATTTCTTATCACATGCATAATCACCATGAACATTTCTTTTTAGGCAACATAAAAGTTCACCACTAGCTTTTGAATAAACGCTAATGATGTCGCCTGCGTTTATAATATTAGCATCTGGAAATGCTGCTTTTACTCTTTTTAAAACACCGTGTTGATGTTGTGGCATAAATCCCCCCTATGAGATTATTATATTTGTATTTCACCGTTCAAAGTTTTTTTCACTATAGCCAGATCAATCATTATTTTTATTAACGCTAAACTTATCCAAGCATTCCAGCTAACCATTATTAGTGCTGCGGAAATTAAAACATTTTCAGTCACTAATTCCCCCATAGTTTACTGCTTGTCTTCTAGCTTACCAATGATCATTCTAACGATACCGTCTGCGATTTCAACTGCGCGATCATCCCAGTCGTCCTCACCGTCACTTTCAGCCCACTTTTTTAATTCTGGGTGAACTTTAGACCAAACAAACTCCAATAATTTAGGTAGTCCAATTACTTTCAAGATCATATTCATGCAATTTTCTCCAAGTTATTATTTATCTTAACATCATAACCAAATGGTGGTGTAGTTGCTATTGTATAATTTTTTCCTAAATCTGTATTTCTTTCGCCTTGATTATAAGCTAGAAAAACTTTATCTTTATCTTGATATTTAGACCATAAATATCCGACAAGTTTAGCCCCTATTTCTATATTATATTCTGGTACATTTAAAAGAGGTATATTTTTTGGACCTTTTAATTCAATTTCTTTTTCGCTTCCAATTTCCGGCGCTATCTGCATGATACCCCATGATTTTCCGTCCCGTGATGTTTCTCCGTTTGCTACTCTCGGATCACGCCCTAAATCACTTTCAGCTAAAGCGATAGCCTTTAACCATTTCCAATCTGGTATATTATATTTAGATGCCATTATTTGAAAAATGCCATCATATTTTTCTGATTCGGGTATTTTATTAAGTTTTTCACTCATAAAAATAACACCAGTTAATAGTAAGGTTGATAAAATCAAAATCATTTTGGTATTGCTTTTTTAATATAACCTATTCCAAAAACTCCAACTATTAAAACGAGACCACCTAAAATCCATGGTAAGTATTTTGGTAAATCTTTAATAATTGAAATTGAACTTGTTACACTTTCATTGGCTAAAGTTCCTAGACCTTTTCCCACGCTACCAACAACTTCTACCGATTCATTAACCAGTTTAACGGAACCGCTTGAAACGTCCTTAGCTATTTCTATTCCAAGTTCTGGAAACATACCAAAATCAAATGAAGTCATTTCATCGGAGTAGGCTTTAGTTATTTCTTCTAATGTTGGAACTAGCTGCATTTTTTCGTATGGTCCTTGCCCGAGTCTTTCTTCCATCCTTGATGCCACACGCTCTAAAGCTTCTCTTTGTCTTCTTGGAGTTAATGAAGGCATCCAAGCATAGATAACCTTACCTAGTTCAACCATAAATGATGGATCACGTTCACTAGCTAATCTTATAAGTTCTTGAGCTGAAATATTATAGAACGATCCAAATGAATCTATTAATTCATCTTGTAATTCACCTATAGCAGTTTGAGCGAGATTTATGGCTTGATTATTTGTTATCATACTGCCTCTCTTATAATCCCAACTAAGTCGAAAGTTATATTGTTCCATGATGCGGCTGGTGATCCCGAAAAATTTGTTAGCATGAATGCTAGTCTTTTACCGGCTGGAACTACTAATGGTTTTTTAGGATTAGGAGCTAAATTATCCGTAAAACCGCATGGGTTAGGTATTTCCGCGATACCTCTTGCGCTTTTAAAAACATCATCGGGACCAAAAGGAAAAGATATCCCATAATATTGTTCAAAATATGTTGATTCGTTTCCAGAGGTATCAGTCCCATCATTTGCTGCGGTATCATTTAAAACACCAAGATAAGCAAATAAATTTCCTGCGGTTATAGCAGTTTCAGCGGTTAAATTATAAATTGATACGCCTGTGATAACCATTTCATAACCGGCTGGTACATAAAAAACATTTGAGTTCGCGCTAAATGGATTTGAGAAATAATTAGCGTGTTGAAAATGAAAATATCTAAAAGCGTTTGATGCCAATGGAGCCAGTAAACTCATATTAACTGTTCTTCTAATTTGAATTCCAGGAAGGAAATTAGAAATAGTAGCTCCACCAATATTTATATTATTACCAAATGAATCTACATTCAAATTAGTGCTACCTTGAACTAAATTTGAATAAAGAAAAAAGTATAAAGTAATTTTTTTATTTGGTTGTGCTGGATTGGCTATAGCAAAATTTAATACTGGTAAATCAAAACCTAAAACATCATTTTGCCTTAGGCGCGCCCCTTGAATTCCGTCTTCATTTCCATAAGGAATTAAATCACATACTACTGTGCTATCTGTGGTTGATTCCACATAAACCGACTGAAAAGGATAATTTAATTGGAATAAATTACCAAGTTCCGACGATCTTTCATTATCAAGTGGAATAGTAACTTTTCTAATTAATTGAGGAGTAGTACTGTTGGCAACATCAAGCGCGGCTTGATCAATAAATTTGTTTGCTTGTAAAGCAAGCTGTGCAGTATTGGCTTTCTCAAATTTATTGTTAGACATTATTTACGTCCTCTAAGAAATAGACCTAAAACAACTGCGAGACCAACTAGACCACCAACAATATAAAGAGGATTGCTCATAAATCCTGAAATATCAAAATAGTTATTTCTTAGTGATGCCTGATCAATTACAGGACGTTCATAAATAGTTCTATCTGGTTGTGATCCTAATTGACCGTTTTGAATTTGTACGGGTGTAGGGTCTTGGTTAGCCTGTGGTACAAAACCAAATTCACCGGCTGCACTTTCAAGCCCAGCTCTTAGAAGTTTATCAAATACTGATTCACTAGGGTCTTTAAGTCTATCAAAAATATTCATTTTATTATTTCCTTTTCAGTGTGATAAAAATTAAAACGCTTGCAAACATACCAGCAATGACAAAAATAATTGTATTTGAAATGCCTTTAACCTCGGTTGTTGCTTGGTCAACCGCTTTTTTTATACTTTCATCAAGTTGCGGTTGTGCTGCGGCTGCGCTTGTTTTCACCACGCTACCTAATAGCTTATCAAAAACACCATCGACAGAATCCTCAATAGATTTGAAAAAGTTGTCTGCCATCTATTTTTTCCTCATTAAAAAGAAAATAGTGATGGCTGCAATTGCACCACCTATATATATAATCATATTATTATTTTTTGGTGGTTGTAATTGCTCTACTACTATTGGACCTTGTGAAGGTGTAGCAGGCTTTTCAACTTCTTTTCTGTTTAGAAATTCACTTGCATTTGGGACACCAAAATACATCCCTGCGGCATCTGTTAAAGCTGGATTGTTTTGCACTAAGCTCATCGCATTGCCTACAATATTTCCAGCTTCCTTGGCTACAGTTTTTGTGACAAAACCTTCTTTGAAACCTTGGTCTTCATCATAGCGTACAGTACCACCACTTCCAATAGTTGTACTTACTTTAACTACTTCCTGCCCAAGCTCTTTAAATGGTTTTGCTATCGCATTTCCTACTTTCCCCACGATAACACCACCTTAAATTTTTGCTTGTTTTCTTGTTTAACAATAAAACCATGCTCTAGTGCTTGCATTATCACTTTAATATAATTATCGGTGTAAGTATAAACATAACCATAAGCATGATTTATGTTTAAACTATTACATAAATTAACAATTCTCATTAGAGCGTTACCATCACGAGAATATAGATCAATTATAAAAAGTTTATCACCATCAATTTTATAAGCTAGAAAACCATTATCATCAAAGTCTAGTAATCCTTGTTCTCTTTTACTTATATATTCAGCGTAAAGTTTCATTAACAACCTTTTAATAAACGGGGTGAGGAGGTAACACCCACCCCGTTTTATTCAGCTTTAAAGTTTACTAACTTTTCGAGTTAGAACCAGCAGGCTTAATAATTTCATTGAACATCATTGTAACGGTTGCAGGAACCGCATAAGTACCATTTGAATTAAAATCAAGTGATACTTCAACCATATCAACCATTGGAGCGCGTAGGTCTTGAGCTGTTGAAAGTGAACCGTACTTTTCGCCGCCTAGTGGATTCAATAAATCCATATAAGCAATACCAGTAAGAATAGACTTGTCATTAACATAAGGAACGTTCAAGCCGTAACGGTTACGGTTTTTATTTTGAAGATCTTGGAAAGAAGTAGTTTGAAGTGTTTGAGTACCATTGATGATAAGTTGAATACCTTTCAATGCGCTGTTTGAAAGCGCCTTACCTAAATCTGTTGTTGCAGTACCGGCTGAACCGTTACGCACTTGGAACATGATACCCTGTAAGAAGTTACCTCTTACAATTTCCTCACGACGTTCACCGGCTGCACTTGCTGAAACTGTTTTTTGTGTTTGTTTCCAAGTTTGAAAGCCTAAGTTTTGTGGAACGTTTTGCGTTTCGATAGTCGTGATCTTAACAAAAACGCTATCGTTATCTGCATAAGTAGCAGGCGCAGTGTTACCAAACGCAAGTAGATTGGAATATGCAGCCGTAGTCAATTGTAAGTTTGCACTTGGTAAACCTCTTGTATCCCACCAAGTACGTGGACGACCTTCGCCGGCAAGTACGTTTTCAAAAGAAATCAAAATCGCTTCAGCGAATGAAGAAAATTCTGTGGTTGTAGGATAAAGAAATTTTGCGTCGGCTGTAAGATCATCAGGGTCAATAGCCGCTGCACCAGTATCACAAAGACGCTTATTAAATTGTCCTGTAGCAAAAACTGATTGCATATGCAAAAACCATGGATTTACGTTTTTCAATGTAACGTCGCCACCGGCTTCGACTTTAATAAAATTAATAAGGCGTGAAAGGGTACTTGTATCGTCTGAAACAGGAGTTCCTGATGCATAAGTAACTTGTAAAGCACCATAGATTTCTAAAAGAAAATGTTTATAAACTGTATCACGAAAAACTTTTGAAGTTGAAAAGCTTGATGGAGTGAATTGAAATTGATCAAGTTGGCGTGAAATATCACTTGTAACGGTTACGCCTCTGTTATTAATAGCCATGAGTTTTTCTCCTAAAGAAAAAATTAAAAATTAAAGAAACTTTATTATTGGATAGCTTTCACTCCAGGAATCATCGCTTTAATGTTCGCTGGTAAAAAACTAATAACGACAAGTGAAGCAATAACACCAACTAAAAGCATCCCAAATTTTTTCGCGTTTTTCATAGAAAAATCTCCCATATAATTATTTGATAGAACCTAATCGGTCTATATAAGACAATAATTTAATTATAAGTCAAGATCAATCTAATTACTAGATATTAGATTACTTAAAATTCAGGTAGTTATCAACTTTTATGACTTCTCTTTGATTTCGCCATAAAAATTCATACTTTTCAAGTTGGTCTAATTCGGCTTGATTGTAACCCCACTCTTTAAGAGTTTTTAAATCGTTTGGATTATCAACGTAGCCTGCGAATCGGTGATGTGTTTGAGTTAAAATTGTTTTATTAACTTCTGCAATTCTTTGAGTAGTAAAAGCAAAACCAATATTTTCATGGCGACCTAATAAAGCTATGTGACGCATATATGGTGGACAATAATGAGCATTAGCGTAAACGTGAAGCTCCTCATAAACTATAAAACAATTTCCACGATGAAATAATAATTCATTACATGCATCAAAATATTCTATATTTGAGTCTCTACTTACTGGAAATTTTATCACGCAAGTAAAACCAGATTGATCTTGCGTATCTAAAACAAATTGCGCTAGTTCATCGTAATTATGAACAACATTTTTACAGTCATTGTAATCGTTAATTGTATCAAATATAAATTTTGTTGGAAAAAATTCTTGAATACGACGGGACATGGTTGTTTTTCCCATGCCCCTCATACCGAAAATTCCGATGCAATCAGTATCAACAAACATTTTGTTAATTATCCATCTTTAAAATGTTGTCATCCTCTGTTTTATCTTTATTTTCATTATCTAATTTTATTTTCTTTAACCTTTCAGTTTGATCCTTTTCATAACTCAACCATTTAGCCCCAAATATCGCAATAAATGAAACAAATAAAGCTACTAACTTACCCCATTTGGAGCTTACTTGCGGAAAAAATTCCAGAACTACTATGTCTGTTTGATCTGCTAAAAGATCGCTCTCATTATCTTTTAGTTCCCACTTCTCAAATTTAGTCACTGCACTTAATGACTTACCAGTAAAATCATAAATTGCTTTGAAGGAAGTTCTCAAGCCTGTGGTGGCAACGGGCATCCCATCCATAGTAGTCATAGACGATGAGATCATGGAGGAGTTCGTTTGCTCGGTAGTCTTAGTCGCCCTCGCTTGATTCGTCGTCCCCTTCGGGCGTCCCCGTCCCTTCTTCTTTGTCTCCTGATTTTCCGTCAATCTTGCTTTTGTCTGGTTTACTACGTCGTTTAGATTTTTCATTTAATTCCTTATTTTCTTTTTCTAAAGTTAATATTTTCCTATTTTTATCGGTAATATTACTTTTTAAATCATTTAATTCATTTTTTAAATCATTCCGTAAGTCTTCGATATCATTAGCATTTTTATTATCATCAATTATAACTTGTTTTTTAGGAAATAATAATATTAATAAAAATACAAAAATAGCTGTAATTATTCCTAGAATTAATCCTATTCTACTTTTTTGTTTTGGTATTTCTTTTTCATTTTCCACTTTTTTTCTCCTCAAATAAATTAATTAATTCATTTCTCGTAAATACACCATTTTTTATAATAACTAGCATATTAATAATTCCTAAAACCATTAAACAGCCGCCGTAAAAAGCCATATTTTTATTTTGATCAAAAGTTAGCATTTTAAAATCCTTATTTAAGTTTGAAATCAATGTCTTTACCTATTCTAGTTTTCATATGAATAGGTGTGCCATTTAATTTAGTATTTCCTACAAATTCAATCCATGGCATCCAATAATGATCAGGAAAAACAACCCAAGTACCTTTTAAATGTTTAATAGGTGGACGTTGATTTTTTTGGCATTGCCATACTACTGTAAATTTATTTTTATTAAAACGTTGAATAGGTAGCATCATTGGATCAAGTGCTACTACTTTATTTTTCATCTTAATATTACCGTCTGGTAAGTGTTCTGGTATTTCGTCAATGATATAGTGTTCGTTACCAGTGGCTAGATCAATGGCTGCGGCGTTAATTTCACGTCTACCGGCATCGACCTCTTTTTTTAAATCATTCGCCTCACTCTTGGAAAATGTTTCCAATACTTTCGCGTCTTGTTCTTCTTTCGCTGCTTCTTTATCGTTAGACGGTTTTTTAAATGATTTATTTAAAGCACTCTCTAAATCTTTTCCTAAAGACATTTTTACCTCTTTTTTAAAAAATTAATTCATTTTTTTAATTTTATAATAAGTAAGAGCTGCGCTTACTAACGATAAAATTAAAAGTGTTATTTCTAAATTTTTCTTAGTCATTTATATTTTCCTTATTTAATTAATAATATTGCTAAAATTATAACATAGGGGAGCATTAATACAAAAACTAAGGATTTAATTAAAAGATTTATTATTTTCATTATACTCCTAATAAAAAGCCCTCATTCGAGGGCTTAGGCAAAAATTAAGTGTGTGTGAAGCAATTAATTAAACAGTTTCGATTAGATATTGATTTACTGAATTACCATCATCTAAATCTTTTTTAGGTTGTTTTGTAACTCTAAAAATTTGATTTGGTTCTACTTCAGCATCATACCAAGCCATATTAAGACCAGCATCACCAATAAAAAGAAATTTTTGTTCGGTGAACTCATTTCCTTCCTTATGTTTATGAAAAACATATTCTTTAATGTTTCTAATTTCACCAGTTTCACGATCAATCAAAGGTCTTGTTTTAACTTTTAAAAACTTACCTACAACAGTCTGACCCTCTTCTAGTGTTGAAAGTTTAATACGTTCAACCGTTTGGGCTTTAAAATTCAAGCTCATAGTTACCTCACATTAAAATAGGCTTAATTGCCTATTATGTTCTAAAGTCATTATTATATTTTCATCATTTTTATACGAAAATTCGTGGGGAAATGTCAATATTTCACCATCAATTTTTTTCCATATTCTTTTTTCATCCCTTTTATTGATACCTTTTAAATTATCAGGAAGAACATGTAATATTTCACCTTTTTTCATAGCCGTCTTTAAACCGGCTAAACCTCTTTTTTGTTCAATCTTAGCTAATTTTATTTCACCCTCTAATGAAGCCTCGAAATCTTTTAATGTCCATGTGCCAGTATGTAGTGGAGTTTGATCTTGAGGGTATCTAATTCCTTTAGTTTTACATATCATTTTACGATCTATTTTAACGCCTGCATAAGCTTTAGGTTGTAAGGCGTAAAATTCTTTCATTTCATATTCTAATTTTAATACACCCAAAACATCATCTTTAGCTTTAGGGATTGATTTTCTTGTAAATAATGAATCCGTGTCCATATAATGAACATCGAAATCAAGCTTTTCAGCACCCTCATATAATTTAATACGTCCATAAGCAGGGACAAATAATCCTAGAACTACATTAACGTCGCTGAAAATCTTTTTAGTAAATTGATATGTTCTGACCTCATAATCATCAATGAAAAATTTACTATGAATTTTCCCCATACTTTTAATATCAAATGATAGTGTATCCCTTTCCAAATTCATAACCAATCTACCCCATAAATGATTCATAACATCTTTATAGAATATTTTAAGCATTTCATTATCTTTATTTTTCAATCTTAATTTAAAAAATTTATCAATAAATTCTTTGAATACAAAACCAGCATCTTTAAAATGAGCTGTTTTAAATACTTTATGAACTTTATAACCAAGACTTAAAGCCTTTTTTAATTCAACATTAGTATAAACTCCTCTAAATTCACCAACAGGAAAATATAATTTCCCCGATAATTTGCATGGTAAAAATGGAAGTTTTATATTTTTAGGACATTCAATAAGTACATCACTTATCGAAAAATTATGCACGTCGAGCGACGTTGACCAGTGAGAAAAATCACCGGGGAATTTATTTTCATATTGTACCGAAGGATAAAGAGAAGTGAAATCATAAACTTTTAAAGTATCTTTTTTATTTTTACCTTTGAACATTGGTTTTATTATTTCGGTTCTTCCACCATATAAAGCTTTTCTAGCGAAATCTTGAACCTTATCCGGTACATTTCCAAGTTCATCATTAAAATAGTCAGAGTAAATTTTAAATGATTGTCCTGATCTTGTTAAAGATAAACCAATGTCTTTTATATATTCTTGTTCTGAATATTTTTTCAATGCCTCGGCTAAACAATAACAGTCTTGTTTCATGTATCGACGCATTTTTGGTGTTACTTTATCGAATAAAGTTACATCCTCATCTAATTTTTTATGTTCAACATCGAATGCGATACCCAAACGCTTTAATGAAAATGGAAATAACCCGCTTGAATCAACAAAAGAAATTTTTTTCTTTCCTTTTTTGATATCTATTTTTAAAACTCTTCTACCGTTTATTATCATGTTTCCAATAATATATTTTGAATTTCTTAGCGCTCCATCAATGAAAAAAAGATGGTCATATATGCCACCAAAATGAGCGTAAATTTTTTTCTGGAAACATTTATCTGAAAATACAAAAGATAAAAATTCTTGAATCCCGTTTGCTCCTAAGAATTCATGATATTCATTATTAAAAATATCGTAATATCCTAAACCTAAAAATATTTTCCATTTTGATCCTTCAATATCTGTCACCCCAAATTGTTCCATTATACTTGCGCCTCGGCTTCAACACCATAAACGAGCGCATAACCTAAACCACGCTCTTGATAATTTTCAAATTGATCTACAAATTCATTCACCAATAATTTTAGTGAATCTCTCAATTGATCTTTTTTAGGTCTTGGATCATTTTTGAAAAAATAAAAAGGATATAAATAAGTCATTGTTGGAAATTCTGTTATTTTCTCATTTTTACCGACAAAACTTATTATCATTTCTAAACCTATATTACACCAAACCTTATCCCTATTTTTAATTACGCTAGTAAAAAAATTTATGATCCTATTTCCTACTTCATCAACTAAAGCATCAAAAAATTTTCTGGTATCATTTTGATTTTCTATAAGGAATGGTTTTTCTAATTTCCAAAACTTTTTATCGGTTTCAATGAATACATGTTCTTTTTGTCTTTTATTAATTTTTCTGGTTAACGTTTTTACTTTTGTTCTTTTTCTTTCACTCTCAAATGAAATATTGATACCTGAATAATCTTCAAGTACATCAATCATTTCATCAAGTTCAGAGAGTTCCATTAATTGATCTAATATTTCCTTTTCGGATTTATTTAATCTTTTATTAACTCTCTTAATTGGAGCTTTTTTCTTAGTTTTTTTCTTTGACATGCCCCATTTTCCTACTCTTTTGTTAAGAAAGCTAGTCAAATAATTATATAGATAATCGCTTGACATACAATTATTA
>Ga0196901_1001690_pt1 | contig 10984 bp, 10 predicted proteins | sample CB_VirMetaG_FD_169099 | JGI IMG/M metagenome (GOLD analysis project Ga0196901, IMG submission 169099) | Freshwater to marine saline gradient viral communities from Chesapeake Bay - CB_1504_1 Viral MetaG (v3) (version 3) | ecosystem: Environmental > Aquatic > Marine > Coastal | place: USA... | reverse complement strand
TATTGTTTATACTAATCCATTGAGCCGGATGATGATGGCAGAAGAAAGCCTCGGGGCAGAGCGTACAGTTCAAGCATTGTTGCCATTGGCGCAGATTGACCCGTCTGTATTGCGCCGCATTGACTGGAACGAGTACGGTGACATGATCCGCAAGGCCAACGGCGCACCTGCTAAAATCTTCCGTTCCGATGAAGAAATGGCAGCGATTATGCAACAAGAAGCCCAAGCGCAACAAGCACAGCAGCTTATCCAAGCCGCCCCGCAGATCGCAGGGGCGATTAAAGACGTAGCACAGGCGCAGTCCTATGAGTAAAAAAGACATACTGAAAGAAACCCAGAAAGCCTTTAGGCTGACGTTTGGTAACGAAACAGCCAAGGATGTTTTGGCAGAGTTAAGAGTTTTCTGCAATGCGACAACAACCACGTATAACGGCGATACAAACCAGATGCTTATAGATGAAGGCCGCAGACAGGTATTCCTGTATATTATGTCCATGCTAAAGGTGGACGTTGAACAGGTTTATGAAATGGACATTAATTATCCGGATGATGAGTTTTAAACATGAAAAACACGTCTGACCTAATAAATAGATACTATGACAACGCAGAGTTTAAGGGCGGGAAATCCTCCTTTAACGAGGTTGAAACAGTTAAGAATGTTCCTATTATTGAGGGTTCGGCTACTTACAATCTTATTCCTGCAAATTTCAGAGAGTTTACCGCAAACAACGGAACTACTGGCGCAGAGAATAGAATGTTCAAGTGCTCCACTGGAACAGATAGCGGCGGTTATGGGGCTATACAATCATTCAGGGCTATTTCACACAGAGTAGGCCAAGGGGCTAAAGTTAGATTTAGCGGGTATTTCTCATCAAGTGCCGCGAATAGCTGGCAGGGTGTTGGCCTGATATCTATTGGTGAGGAAATGAGTTTCGGTTATAACGGGGCATCTTTTGGCGTATGGCACAGATACGGTGGGCTATCAGAGGTAAGAACAATAACCATTACAACTGGCGCAGGTGGTGCAGAGACGCTCACTCTAACGCTTAATGACGTTGAGTATTCCATACCACTGACATCAGGAACTGCCGCGCATAACGCCTATCAGATAGCGGCATGGTTAAATAATTCATCCAACCAGTCGGTATGGGGAGCAGACCAAATTAATGACACTGTGATCATTAACGCGCTTTCCGATGGGGCAAAGAGTGGTACATATTCTTATAGCTCGTCTGGTACGGGCGCGGGGTCTATCGCGCAGAATACCGCAGGAGTTACAAAGACGAGTGACTTTGTCGCGCAGACGGATTGGAATATTGATAAGATGCCTAGTCTGGACCCGACTAAGGGCAATCTTTACAAAATACAATATCTGAATATGGGCTTTGGCAGCATTATATATTACGTGTTTGACCCCAAGACGCATAAATATAATAAGGTTCACGCAATAACCCTTGTTAACATATCTACAACACTAGGTATTCCAAACCCGTCTTTAAGGGTAGGGATGTATTGCGTTTCGTTGGGGAGCACAACAAACCTTGGTGTATATGTTAACTCTTTCGGTGCTTTTGCCGAGGGAGACGGAAATAAGACAAGAAACGCTCGAGCCGCTTCAGCAACGCAGACAATCACAACAACGACAGAAACGGCTATTCTGACGGTAAGAAATAGACGGACATACAATGGTATCAACAATCAAATTGATATTGAGCCGTTAAATGTTTCCGTTTCGAACGAAACGTCCAGAAATGCAATTGTCAGGGTTAGGACGACAAGCAATGTCGGAATAGAGCAGAACTTTACCAACGCAGGAACAAACCTTGTGTCCGATGTAGATACCACCGCGGTGAATTTTACGGGCGGTAATTTGATTGCATCCAAAGGTCTTGGCCCAACACAGACGATAGACATAAATCTTAGAGAACTGGAACTGACACAGCCGCCGTCTTTAAATCTCGTCATTACTGTTGAGCGCACGGCAACGGGTGGATCGAATCAGAACTTTACAGGCACATACACGTGGTATGAGGATTTATAAAAATTGCATGCAATTCCGCATGTAAACAACCAAAGGAGAACTTATTTATGACTGAACAGGCCCCGCAGGTAGAAGGACAAGCGCAAGCCCCGGAAGCCACAGGACAAGCACCCGAGCAAAACAACGTACAAAAAGCATGGTATGATGGCGCTCCGGAAGAAGTCGTTGGATATATTCAAAACAAAAAATGGGATAACCCGCTTAAAGCTGTTGAGGGTTACCGTAATCTTGAAAAGTTTCAAGGTGTACCGCCTGAGCAGATTATCAAGCTGCCGAAGGATATGACAGAGCAAGGCGCAATGGACGAGATTTATAATCGTCTGGGCCGCCCTGAAAGTGCTGACAAGTATGAGATTAAGCTACCCGAAGGTGTTCCGGTAGATCAGGGCCGCATCCAAGCAATGGCACAAGTGGCACATGCAAGTGGATTGAACCCAAAGCAGCTTAACGCGCTGGCAGAGGCTGACGCTCAATACCAGTCCGCAGTTATGCAGGAAATCTCAAAACAGCAACAGGTTGAGCTTGATGGCCTAAAGAAAGAATGGGGCAATGCCTTCGGTGAACGTGAAGAACTAGCCAGACGCTTTGTTAGTAAGAACCTACCAGAGGGAATTGATAAGCAAGCCATGCTGACAGCAATCGAAAACGCCATCGGTACGGCAAACATGCTCAAGATGTTTGCTAACGCAGGGTACGGCCTGAAAGAACACAGCATTCCGGATGCAAGCGGCGACCGTCCTTATGGCTATACCAAAGAGCAAGCCATTAGCGATAAAAAACAAATGATGGATGAAATTAAAGGTGACAATACACGATTAGGTAATTATAATAAAGGCATTGGGGCCGACATTGAAAAGATGAAACGCCTTAATGCAATTATCGCGGGACAAGCGTAAGCCCCTGCAAAAAAGGTCCACGCTGACATAAATAGCGTAGGAAGCGCCCCCTCTGGGACAAGCAAATCCGAATACATATCCATAACCGTAACAATAGGAGTATGTCAATGACTGACATTCAAGCCTTGCGTGCGCAGGAGTATTCGACAAACCTCGAACTGCTGTCGCAGCAAATGACTGCCAAACTTGCGCCCTACGCTATGAAGCAAGCCGCAAGTGGTAACAAAGCCTTCCGTATGATGTCCCAGATTGATAAGACATCTGCGGTACTACGCTCTACTTCCGCAAAACCTGCCCAGAACATCGACATGGTACACGATGGTCGCTGGGTATATCCGCAAATGTACGACTGGGGTAAGGTTGTTGATGATATCGACCTGCTGCAAACAAACATCTCGCCGCAAGGTGCTTATGTTCGTTCTGCGGTTGCAGCCCTTAACCGTACAGACGATGATCTGTTTCTGACTGCTTTCTTTGGTCAGGCTCAAACAGGTGAAACTGGCAGCACAGGCACAGCCTTTGATAGCAACAACGTAGTAGCTGTCACAGAGGGTGTAGGTTCTGCAACTGGTCTGAACGTGGATAAAATGCGTGCAGCACAAAAAATCCTGCTGGATAACGATGTTGACCTCGATATGGAGCAAATCTATATCGCGGTATCTCCGCAACAGCACGATGACTTGCTTGCCTTGACGCAGGTTGTCTCTACGGATTTCAATGATCGTCCCGTACTGGTAGATGGTAAGGTTCGCCAATTCCTTGGCATGAACATTATCGTTTCTACCCGTCTTCCAACGGACAGCAACTCTTATCGCCGTAACCCTGTGTGGGTTCCGTCCGGTATGGGTTGTGGTGCTTGGAAAGAAATTTCGGGCACAATCCGTACTCGTCCTGACTTGCAGGGTGAACCTGACTACGTAGAGGCTTCCATGATGAAGGGTTACACCCGACTGGAAGAAGCGAAATGCGTAGAAATTAAATCCAGCGAAGCATAAGGAGTGACATAATATGACTACTTATAAAGGCACTCACATCACAGACTTTGACAGCAACCCGTTTGACAGTGTGAATGCACGTTTGCACGGTGGCGTTGTTAAAGCTTGCGTTGATACTTTTGAGCTTGCGGATACCGCCAACGCTGACGATGCAATCGTGTTTCGTCTGCCGATTGATGCGGTTATTCACAGCTTGAAGTTTGCTTGCGATGATCTCGGCACGGCAGGTACGGTTGACATTGGTCTTCACAAAAAGAACAGTGACGGCACGTACTCCGCTGTTGACGCAGACGCATTCGCAAACAACATCGACGTGAACGCAGCCGCTGTTGGCCTCACAGAGTACCGTTTTTCTGCCAAGGGTATTGAAACGGCAAATCAAGCTCTGTGGGAACTTGGCGCACTGTCTGCCCGTCCTGATTATGCTGATCTTTACATCAGCCTGACCACGGACACAGGCACGACCGCCGCAGGTACAGTAACCATGCAGGTTCTGTATAGCGAATAAAGACAGAGGGGGTGGGGTAACACCTGCCCCCTTTTTCTTAAACAGGGGGAACTATGGCAAGTAAAACAGAAATCGCAAACCGCGCATTATCTAAACTGGGTCAGCCCCGCGTAAGCAATATTGACACCACAGACACAAAAGCAGCCCGTACAATCCGCAATATGTGGGACAATGTGCGGGATTCTCTTTTACAGTCCTTCCCATGGAATTTTTCCGTAAGGCGCGCACAATTAGCTGCTGATGGTTCTGCTCCTGCTTGGGGCTGGGCAAAGCAATATACTCTGCCGTCTGACTTTCTTTCGCTGATAGAGATTAAGAACAACCCGCGCTATGAAGTGGCTGACGGGTTTATTATGACTGACGAGGGCGCACCGCTTTATATTAAGTACGTTCGCCGTGTGGTTAATACTGGCCTTTATGATGCGATGTTCGCAGAGGCTTTCGCCGCGCAATTGGCTGTTGAAGCGTGTGAGGAAATCACCCAAAGCAACACCAAAAAACAAATCCTGATAGCGGAGCGAGACGGGATTATTAAAATGGCTTACCAGAATGACAGTATTCAAAATCCAGTCGCAGAGCCGTTGGTTGATGAATGGCTGACAGCGCGTGAAGCCAGCTTTATTGATGAAGCAATAGATTACAACGCAGGTTAAAAAATGGTACGTGCCGCACCTATTAAAACTAGTTTTAACGCGGGGGAGTGGTCGCCATTACTCACGGGCCATATTAATCTAGAGCGCTTCCCTGATAGCTGCCAATTGATGAGAAACCTCATTCCCTTGAAACAGGGGGCGGCTGTCAGACGTGGCGGCACGATGTTTGTCAAAGAGGTCAAGATATCCGCTAAAGATACAATCCTGATCCCGTTTGAATATAACGTAACGGACGCATATCAGATTGAAGCTGGTGAGGCGTATTTCCGATTTTATAGAAACAACGGAATTATTACAGAAACAGCCCAGAACATTGCGGATATTACACAGGCAAACCCTGCTGTTGTGACGTATTCCGGCGCGGATAACTATACCAACGGAAAAGAAGTCTTCGTCTCTGGCGTTGTTGGTATGACCGAGGTTAACGGAAAGTTTTATAAAATCGCCAACTTGGACACGGGCGCAAATACCTTTGAATTGCAAGATATTGACGGAAACAATATCAACAGCACGGGATTTACCGCGTATTCTAGCGGCGGCACTGTGGCGCAGGTCTATGAGGTTGTTTCACCATTTGATGATACAGACCTATACGACAGCAAGGGCCGCCCTAATTTCCAATATGCACAGAGCGCGGATGTTCTTTATTTGGCGCATGGTGACTATCAGACCAGAAGTTTGACACGCACAGCAAACGCAAGCTGGACGGTCAATACCATGACATTCAAGGATGGCCCATATCTGGATGAGAACAGCACCGCAACAACGCTGACACTAAGCGGAACATCAGGAAGTGTGACGGTTACAGCCAGTGCAATTACGGGCATTAACAATAATACAGGGTTTCAGACTACGGATGTAGGCCGCCTTATCCGCTGGAAAGACCCTGCGAATAACTGGACATGGCTTAGAATTACAGCGCATACCAGCACAACCGTTGTCACAGCTACCATTCTAGGTGAGGCTGCATCGGCAGGAACTGCTACAGACGATTGGCGGCTCGGGGTATATAGCGACACAACCGGATGGCCTAGAGTAATTACATTCTTTCAAAACCGCGTTTTGCTGGCTGGTTCTGATAGCTACCCAGATAGATATGACCTCACCCGTACAGGTGGGTATTCAGATACGGATTTTCTGTTTGCGCCTTCTGACCGTGATGGAACGGTTACAGATGACGCTGCTATCTCAGGTACGCTGCAATCCGGTCAGGTAAATAATATTCAATGGGCTGGCTCAGATAGTCGCGGCTTGGTTATTGGTACGACATCAAAAGAATGGATTGTTAGATCGTCAACACAAGGCGAGGTTTTGACACCTGATAACTCAAAAGCTGACCCTGTTTCCAGTACGGGTTCTTCCTATGTAAAGCCTGTGGAAGCTGAAAGCGGGATTGTCTTTATCCAGCGTGCGGAACGTAAGATGTTTGATGTTGTCTATTCTTTTGAGCGTGACCAACTAAAGCCACGTGATTTGACCATTACATCGGAACACATCACCCGAGAAGGCATTAAACAAATGGCTTTCCAGAAAGAACAGGTTAACGTGATCTGGTCTCTCAAGGGTGATGGGACAATTATGGGTATGACGTATTACCCTGATGAGGGGGTATTTGCTCCTGCGCGTCATGTTATAGGCGGGGCGGATGCGGCGGTAAAATGTCTGTCTGTTATTCCTGCGGCAGACGCAAGCCGTGATGAATTGTGGATGATCGTGGAAAGAACGATTGACGGAACAACCCGTAAATACGTTGAGTATATGACGCGGTATTATGAAGATGATGTATCAATTGAAGATATAGTCTGTATGGATAGCACTTTGACATATGACGGCTCAAGCACGTCCACCATAACGGGATTAGAACACCTCGAAGGGGAGACCGTTAAGGTACTTCTGGATGGTAAATCACACCCCGATTTAACGGTTTCTAACGGCTCTGTGACGCTTAACAACGGCAGAGATGGTGAGGTTATACAGATTGGCCTTGGTAATACATGGGCGTTTAAATCCCAACGCCTAGAGGCTGGCGCAAAAGACGGAACATCACAAGGTAAAAAGAAGCGCATTACTGGTATTGTTGTTCGTCTCTTAAACACTCTTGGCCTTTATTACGGCATAGGTGAAAGCGCGACAGAGTATGATGAATACGATTTTAACCAAGGCGCATCTTATGACGAAACGCCGGAATTGTTCACAGGCGATACACCATCGCTGCCATTCCCTGATGGATATGACACAGATGGCTTTATCTACCTGTGGCATGATGGTGTATTTCCTGTTACGCTGTTAGCTATAATGCCTGACGTTGTAACATATGACAGAGGATAAATGCAGGTCGTTCCCCTTCTTGAAAGCCATTTGGAAGAATTACAGCCGCAAGAAGCTCAGGCTTTTATAGGTAACTTTCTGGCAAATGAAGATTACAGAGCGCAATTGTGCTTTATGCCACATAGTTACGCAGGGGTTTTAGATGGTCGCGTTATCGGAATTGCAGGGGTAGCTATGATCTACCCACATATCGGCACAGCTTGGGCTATTCTTTCTAACGATAGCCAGAAAAATATGTTAAGATTAACGCGTGCAATCAAGGGTTTTCTTGATAGCTTTGATTGCAAGAGAATTGAAACTCATGTAAAGCATGACTTTACAGAAGGTCACAGATGGGCGGAAATGCTTGGGTTTAAAAATGAAACGCCTGACGGAATGAATAACTACGGTATTGATGGCGAAACATATGATTTATATGCGAGGTGTAAATAGATGGCATTTTTAGCACCACTGGCACTTGGGACAGCGGCAACAGCCGCCACAGCCACAACCGCTGCAACAGCCGCAACGGCTGGGCTTTTCGGTGCTGGCGGGGCTTTTAGCCTTGGCACGACATTAGGCACTCTAGGTTCTTTTGCTGGTGCTTTGGGTAGCTTTCAGCAAGGACAAGCAGCCGAAGCGTCTGCAAAATATAACGCCTCTGTTGCACGTGAAAACGCCAAACAAGCGGAAATCCAAACACAGCAGGAACTGGAAAACCAAGACCGTGAACGCCGCATGAGAATTGGCGCGAATATCGCAGGTGCTGGTGCTTCTGGTTTAACGGTAGGCAGTTTTGGTGATATTCTGCAACAGAACGCCGCGCTTGAAGAACTGGATGTTATGAACATTAAACAACAGGGCGCACTTCGTAGGGCTGGATTTGTAAACGAAGCTAATCTAAGAAGCGCGGAGGCTTCCTCTGCTTCCAGAGCGGGAATGATTGGCGCAGCTTCAAAACTTCTTTCCGGTTCTGCTAAATTCTTTTAAGGGGATACAATGCCGCAGATCACACGATATACCCCGCAAGTCCAGCTTACGCAATACTTACAAGGCCGCGCTAGTCCTGTTTCCTTTGGTGCGCTGGAAGGTCAGGCACTTCAAGGATTGGGAGAGGCCGCGCAAGGGTTATCGCAAAGACTGGAAGAAATCCAAGTACGCAAAGATGAATTGCAGTACAACAACGTCCTGACTGATTTCCGTATTGAGTCCATGAAACGTGCTGAGGATATCAACCGCACGTCTGGTGGAAATCTTCTTGAAGCGCAAAACGCAGACTTAAAAACACGCGCAGATGCATTGCAAATCCCTGAAAGCATGAAAGAGCGTTTTCAGCAGGATTTAAACCAGATGCGCGTTACGATGGCTGGCGCGGCTATTCAGGAGCAAACCCGCAGAGCAGGGGCAGCAGCACGGCAGAACTTTGAAGACATCGTTACAAAGAATGAAAACCTTGTAGCTTTAGACCCTGCCATGCAACAGACCGCAATGGACACACTGGCGGCATCCGTTAATGCTTTGCCGCTTGATCCAACAACAAAGCAATCCGTCCTTAATCAATCACGTGACCGTATCCGTTCAAAGGCTGCGGAGGTTCTCGCCCGTACGCGCCCTGATGAATTTAAGCAGTCAGCAGAAGCTGGGCAGTGGAATGACGTTAAGGATATCGACAGCTATTTACGTCTTGCTGATGCGACAAAAAAGACACAGGAAGCAGAGCAAAAGAGGCTTATTGACCAAGGCGCACAAGTTACCGAGAGTGAATTGAGTCTTTCTCTGGAATTAGCGGAAACACCGCAAGACATTGTTGCCCTGCAAAACCAGATCATAAACTCTCAAACACTTGACCCTGTAAAAAAGAACAAGATGCTTGAGCGCACAGTTACCAAGCAGCGCAAGTTTGATATTGAGCAAGAGCAAATTGAAAAAGGTTACGCATTCTCAAGTGGTCAGGCCGTGCTTAACCCTGCCGATACGGAAGATAAGAAAGCCTTTGACGCTTACTATGATAAAGTTATAGAGCCAGCATTGGCAAACCAACCGCCAGAAAAACGCGGTGCATTTCTTGCTGACCTGATTGATAATTCAAAGGTTATCCCTACACGATTGCAGGGTAATATTAGCGTAGCAGCAAGAAGTCAAAACCCGCAAGAAATTTCCCTTGCCGCTGATTTTATTGACCGTGTACGGTTTAACAACCCGCATATGTTAGGTGATTTCAATAGTAGAGATATTGCACGCATTGACTTGGTAAGGCAATATCAGGAAAGCGGTTATTCTGACCGTGAGGCCGTTGATCGTGCCGATAAAGATTTAGTACCAGTTAGCGAAACACTTCGTAAGGAACGTGACGGGCAATTGAAAGAAGCCAAGATTAATTACCGTGAAAATGCTGTCGGTGTGTTTAATCGCTGGTACACCCCAAATATTGATAACTCAGAAGTATCAGCAGCTTCCATTAATTCAATGGAACGTGATTATCGCCGCGCCTATGACAGCCAATATCAAGTGACAGGTAATGCAGACCAAGCAGCGAAACATGCCGAAACAGTCGTGCGTGGCCTTTACGATGTCACAAAAGTTAACGGTATGAAGCAGGTGATGATGCACGCGCCGGATAAATACTACGGTATTCAGGGCGATAGCACAGACTGGATTAGAGAACAATACCTAGAGCAGATTAATGAAGTCGCAAAAGATTCCATGTTCCCGCCTGAAATGGATATTGAAAAAGATTTCTTTCTTGCAGCTGATCCGTTTATTACTCCCAGAACAGCAAAGCAGGGTGAACCTGTTTATAAGATTATGTACCGCACGCCGGAAGGAACAATGCTTGATATTCTCGGCAATGGTAAATATTGGAAGCCAGACCGAAACAAACGCCAGCAACAGTTAATTGAAAAGGCAAAAAACGGCGGCTTTTTTGGCGGGGATGAATAATGCCAGTCGTAGAAATTAAAGACGATGCCGAGCTTGGTCAGCGAAGCCAATATGAAATGCAGGTTCAATCAGACCCTACATTTAAAGAGATTGTATCGGCGCACTTTGCAACTGATAACCTTTTAAATAACGGAATTGATTTCCTTGCACGCAAGGCTGTCCCGTTCCAGACAGAAGAAGGTTATGACGTATGGAATGATATTGGCGGCTATGAGGGTTTTGCAGATAGTTTTATTGGCGCTGAAAGTCGAGAGGAATCAGACTTTATTAAGCAAAAAATAGATTCTGAAAACGAAGCGCGAAACGTCATGGCTTCTGGCGGCTTGCTTGAAAATTTAGCGGCTGGTGTGGCAAGCGGTATTGTTGACCCAATCAACTTTATTCCCGTTGGCGGCACAGCTTATAAAACATATAAGAATGGTGGAAACATACTAGAAGGTGCGGCACGTACTGCGTTTGCAGGTTTTGCTGCATCCAGTGCAGAAGAAGCTATTTTGCAGGGTCTGCAAGAGACGAGAACAGCAGAGGAAAGCGCATTTAATATCGCGGGGGCGACTTTTCTTTCTGGTGTTATTGGTTCTGCTGGTTCTATGTTTACCAGAAAGCAATTGAATGATTTAGCGTTGCGCGTTGAAGACGAATTA
>Ga0196901_1001688_pt1 | contig 10986 bp, 22 predicted proteins | sample CB_VirMetaG_FD_169099 | JGI IMG/M metagenome (GOLD analysis project Ga0196901, IMG submission 169099) | Freshwater to marine saline gradient viral communities from Chesapeake Bay - CB_1504_1 Viral MetaG (v3) (version 3) | ecosystem: Environmental > Aquatic > Marine > Coastal | place: USA... | reverse complement strand
ATGTCACACAGGTCGTAGCCAAGGTCGCGTAGTGCCTGTTTTGTTGCTTTGTGTTTATCTTCGTCGTATTCTTCCATAATCTCACCGAGGTTTTCAATCGTGATTACATCCATCTCTCGTGTGTTATGGTCAAGGATGGCCACTTCATTATTCGCGAGCTTCCTTTTGACATCACAATTTGTGATTTCATGTGGTAGTTCATTAAGAACATAACGATTAATATTTGCATCGTATTTACCACCCCTATTATATTCTTCGATGACACCAGCTTTTTTAGCATCTTCCAAATCTTCATACACCCCAACCACATAAGAATGTTGACTTTTAGTAGTACGATGCATAGTTACTATCCATATATGTTTCATCTCTCTTTGCTATTAAAGGTTTGAGGTTGTCAAGTATTTTGTGTCATTTACTTGACATTTCATGTCTTTTGGTTTACAGTATTAGAACGGGAGGAACTCGTGAGTTATTGTGCCATCCTCTGACAAACTTCCTTGGTCGATGAGATGGCGTGCCATACGACCATAGCTTCCTTGTAGCCTCCAAGCCAAGCCTGTTTGAATCAGAATGCTGAACAGCTCCAAGGTTTGGTCGATGTTCAGTGACCCGTCTTCGAAATACATCAGCATGGTGGTGACTGATTGACGGGTTGGGATTGATGCTTTCTTGCTCATGTGAATGATGCTTTTGATTGAACTATAATGTGATTTTACACCCTGACTTCTTTTACGTAGTAGCTGTTGAAGGCACTGCTTGAACCTGAATCGCAGTATGCTTGTGCCTCCTCTTGCGTGTTGAAGATGGCGTTCTTGCAGGGTACGTTGAGGTTTGCTCCATAGGGATTAGCTCCTCGGCTTCTGACCCACACCTGATACTTTACTTCGTTGCTCATGTCGTTTTGTTTTGGGGTTTCTATAGTTAGAACGGAGGGGAAGTAGCACTTATTGTGCTACCTCCACTTTTTCTTCCGTTTCAATAGCCAATTCAGGTTCGAGACCTGCGCTCTTGCAAGCCTCGGTGACAACGTCGACTGCCTTGAGGTACGTTGCCACTGCTTCAGCAACCTCTTTCTTAGCAACCTCCAAGTCCGCCTCCAATCGCTTCTGACGACGCTGTGCACGTTCGAGGATGCTGTGCTTGTGTTCGGACAGGTTGAGTGACTCGCGCAACTTGTCTGCCTCTTCGAAGGTGAGACCTGAGCCGATTACCTTGACCACATCTGTGCGTCCGACTACAGAATCACAGGTCACAGATTCGATTGACTTCCAAGATTTGGTCTTGATGACCGAGAAGGTCTTCTGTTCGGGCAACACGATGCCTCGTGCCTCGGCGAGCTGTCGCACCTCATTGGCGGTGAATCGGTTGTCTTGGATTGGCAAGCCTCGCTCGGAGTTCTGAACTGCGCCATCAACAGCGTACGTCTCAATGTACCTGAGAGCCTCGGCCAACTCGAAGATACACTCGGTCAGGGTGTCTCGGCAGGAGACGTACACCCACTTGCCGTTCAGCTTCTCGATGTCGTAGTTGCCATCGGAATTCTTCACAACCCGTAGTTGGTGTCCGATGAACAGCACGTCGCTGAACACGTCGATGTGGTTGTCGAAGATGGCATCCGTGAACTCGTAGCACGTCTGCTCGTCGGACAAGCCTTCGCGGAGCGGGTCACCCTTCTTGACCTTCTTGAGGTAGGTAGCTCGCTTCATGCTCTTTGCCCGTTGCTCCATGTACTCACGAGCCATACGGCTGTCGAGTTGTGGGTTCATAACCTCCTCGACCATATCCTTTAAGCGATACTCGCTGACCTGCTGACTCCAATTCTTGTCCTTGTTGAACTCGCGGACGACATCGGATGCCTCGTCGGTGAGGTAGCCCCAATCGCTTACGGGTACGAGTTCAGAGAACTGCTTGCAGGCATCGTAGAGCTCGGCGGGAATGACCTTCAAGATTACCTTGCTCAACGCCATCTTGAACTCCGGGGTCTGCACGTAGTTGTAGTCGTGCTTGATACGTCCCATCGAATCTGCCGTGTCCTCAATGTACTTGTTGAGGATGCGGCGACGGATTGCGTCTTGGTGGTTCTCGAAGTGCGTCGCAAAGCGAGCCACGTTGAGGATTGCTTCTTTAGCTTGGGGTGTCAATGCTTGATTCTGCATCTGTGAAAAGGATTAATTGAACTGAATGATTGCTGTTTCCATAGTAATAACGCAGGACTTTCCTTGTTATTGTGCGCAGGCTGTTAACGGACGTTAATCTCTCTCGTCAATTATTTCTTGTATTTCTTGTACAATGAAGGCTTCGAGTCGGTCAACCAACTCCTCTACCTCATCCCTGTTCAGAATCTTATTCTGATTGGAGAGCACGTCAATCAACTTCCAGTACGCTCCCGTATCATTGAATGCGAAGCTGACTTCCAACAGAATATTCTCTAATGCTTCTTTGCTCATAGCTGTGTGGTGTTTCGTGTTTCTATAGTGATAACGCAGGGCTTTCCTTGTTATTGTGCTCAGGTTGTTAACCGATGTTAATCAGGTCAAGTACGCTGTACTTTCGGTCGAGAGCCTCGATGACGAGGAGCTGACCTTCGCTGTCAACGCCGTGGAAGAAAGCGTACGCTTCCGCCAACTCGTCCTTTGACAAGTTGAGTTGAATGAATGGGTTGGGGTGTCCGTCAAACATCGTCCCTGACCATTGCGATGACCTTCACTTCGACACACTCTGACAAGAGGCGCGTCAAATCGCACCTGCAGATGAAGCGGTCGCTTGAGGTGCACTCGTATTCGATGCTGACCAAGTTGTCTCCGAACTCTTCCTCACCCATCAGGATGTAGTCGTGGTGCTCCTGCTCAATCTGAGTTTCTTCAGAGGGAGAGAGGTGAGACGTGTCCCCGTTGAAGATAGTGGGGAGGAACTGCTGACCCAAGGTCATCGTATCAATTTGAACTGCTTTCATCTCTATGCTTTTTTGGAAAGGATTTCTGTCAATGCCTCCGTGATGGTGTCTTGGAGGTCAAAAGTTTCTTGTGTGTACTCCCCTCGTACCTCGGCGACGCTTTCGCTCAAGAGGTCAGGTGCGTAGTCGAGCAGGTGCTCGGTGACAAGGATTGCGATGTCTCGGATTTCGTCGGGTGTCATTGTAAGAGGATTTAATGTTTCTTTCTATAGTAATAACGCGGACGTCGTGTCTGTTATTGTGCGCAGGGTGATTTTTTTTTTAGACGTTCTTGACAAGCCACAACTCATCCAAATTCCATCCGCGATTGCGCTCAATCAAGGAGATGAAGTTCTCCATATGGCCTTCGTCGTTGAACTTCTTGTCGATTGCCCACGTGCCTCTGTAGCCGTTTCCAGTGTAGAACTGAATGGTGGCGTAGAAAGGCTTGCTCAGGTTCACCACAGCCTTCCGAGGAAAGCTTGCGTAGCCGATGGGCGTGGATGGGTAATTAATCTTTTGCATTGTCTCTGTCTTTGATAGTAGAACGGATTCAGTTTTGGGTTTAGTATGTCCTACTTGTAAAAATCTGTTAACGTCTGTGGGCGGTCAGGAATCGAACCTGATGCAAGCGAGCCATCGCACGCCCAAGGGAGGGGAGGCTTACGCCTCTCCCCCCATGATGAAGTCCACAGCCTTCATCGCCTTGTTCGCGGCTGACAGAGCCATCTTCGGCTTGTCCTGCAACTTCTTAATCCATCCGTTGATGTAGGCTTGGCTGTTGGCTTCATCGTCCTTAGGCTTGATGCCAGTCAGACCTACGAGGAACTGAGCCCCAATCTCCGCCACCAACTCCTCCTTGCTGTAAGCCTCGGAACCGAACGCGCTGACCTTCTCCAATCGCTTCAGGATTGACTCGTGGCCTGTGCTGTGCACCAACTCGTGGAACAGCGTCTTGTAGTAGTCGTCGTTGGTGACGAACGTCTCAGGCTTCGGCATCTGCACGTGGTGCTTGCTTGGGCTGTAGAACGCGCTGTTGCCTCCGTGACCCAAGGTTGGTCGGCTCGCCTTGGGGTACTTGACAGCGTACACTGCCTCTGCCTCCTCGATGGGGTTGAACTTGCCCGTGGACTCAACCTTTGGTCGGCGTGGCTCGATGCCGTCACACTGACCGATGTTGAACACGCTGAACAACCTAGGTGAGAACAGCTTGTCGTAGGGCATCCCTGCGGGAACGTCCTCAAGCTTGCGGTACAGCTTGCCGTCCTCCCCTTTGTAGAGAATGCTCCAAAACACGATGGGCGTGCTCTTCTCTCCCTTGCGGACACTGCCTCCCTTGGCCTGTGCCTGCTTGAAGGTCAACCACTCGTTGAACTCGTACCCCTTCTCGGTCTGCTCCAAGGTCAGGAACAGGACGTTGAGCCCGTTGTACGCACGGCCCGTGGAGTTGTTGATTGGGTGCTCCATCGCGCCGTCTGCGCTCCACGGACGGAACCACGCGAGACCTTTGGTTTGCAATCCCGCCACGATGCGGTCAGTGACCTGTTGGTAGACGTCTGTCTTCTTGTTGTTGCTCATAATGCTTTCAATTTGTGGGGAGACGGAGTTGCCTCCCCTGTTTCTATAGTGTTAACGTTGAACTCTGACAGATTATTGTGTAATGGTTTCCATAACACGTGCAATGGCGTTCCGCAATTGGATTGCCTTGGTGACCTTCTGCCGTTCTTCGATGATGCGGTCACGGAGACGGGCAATAGACAATCCCGCTTCGAATCGCTCGTGTGGGGTTGAGCAGAAGTTCTTCTCGTCAATCTCACGGAGCAGGTGCGTTTGCAAGGTCTCAATCGCTCCTTCGGCGTTAGCCATCATCAACTCCGCGTTGAACATCGCTTCCTCAAGGGATTGCAGGGTTTCCAATTGCAACTTGTTCATTTTCAATCTATTAGGTTGGTTTGACATTCTATTTAGCTATCGCGTTCACCAGTAGAACGTATCTCGCTTTCGTGTTATTGTATGTGGGTGAAAGTTTTTTTCGCTTACCCATATGTGGGTGTGTTCTTGTTCGTCGGTGAATTGTGGTGTGGATTGTGCCTTGGCTGTGGGCAACTGAGAGCACGCAATCGTGGCTGTCGGTTGTAGCTGACCCAAAAGCCAAAATGTTTGGCGCGGTCTCCAAAATGGTTTGGGGGGTGGGGTTCGGGAATCCGTTTCGGGTTGGTCGGCTGACCGTCCGTGTGTATGTATAATCCCCTGCCCTTGTATGACTCATCAATGATGCATATTTCATTCATTATTCCCCATTAATGGACTTATTGTATGATAACTCATACCAAAATCAACGGTAGTAGATAGGCACGTACTCTGTAATTTTTCGAAGGACTTGACTTTTTAATTTTTTTCGTGTAACTTCGCATCAGCTACGCGACGGACGCTTCACGTTGAATGCTTGCGGTAGCCGCATTCACGCTAGCTACGATAGCAGCAGCATTTTTAGAAACGTGGCTATCGTTCTTAAGTAGCACTCATATCCGTGAGCGGCGGATGCTTGTGCCCAGAGTTGTACCTTCGCGTCATGAAACCAACTCTTCTCCTTCCCATCTGGCTGTTCTTGTTTGGTACAGCTGCTGCACAGACGTGCGACCTCAACCTTGTTTCCTATGACCCAGAGCTCCATCAATTTGTAGTGGAGTTCATTGATGCCACTAATTGTGGGTGCAACGAGTACACACAGCAAGATGGTAGTACGTGTGAGAACAGCGGCAGTTCCGTTGTTCAGAACAATGAATCTGTCACGCACTTGGTCTTTGGATTGCACTTCGATGACTTCGATGCGGTGACGGACTGTGATGTCTCCACCACCTTTCATCCGGGGTGGAACTTCGCGGTATCGTATAACTATTTCGGTACTTGGGAAACGGGAGACGAGATTGTGGTGACTGTGAATCCACCTTATGGTTGGGAGTGCGTTCTCGACAACCCCATCTTCGGCACGTGTTGGGAGGTAGTCATCTGGCAGATTAATCTGTCCCAGACTGCTGACCCTGTCGATTTCCCTGAGGAGTTCTGGACTGACACGTGCGGTACGTGCGCTAACCAGACGCAGATGTACCCCGACATCGACCTGTCGAACAACTCCATTACATGGTGCCCCACGCTAGAGGATTTCATCGAGCCAGCCGACACGGTGTACACCACCATCTATGAGTACGACACTATCGTTGAGTACGTGTACTTCCCGCCGGACATCATCTACGACACGATATACGTCGAGCTCCCTCCGGACATTATCTACGACACGTTGTACGTTGAACTCCCGCCTGATACTATCATCTATGAGATGTGGGACACAGCATTCGTGTACGTCGAGCTCCCTCCGGACACCCTTGTGCTTACTGACACGCTGTACATCGATAACTACATCTACAACTTTGATACAGTTTATGTAGACAACTACATCTATAACTTTGATACAGTCTATGTAGACAACTACATCTATAGCACCGACACGGTGTACTACGAGACCATGGTATATGACACCACGTACATAGAGGTTGTCACTACGGAGTACGTGTATATCACTGATACTGTCACGATGACTGAGTATTCTGTTATCACTGAGTACATCGATTGTTTCACCGGACTTCCGTGCGAGGATTTTGGCGGTATGCCGTGTGAGAATTCTGACATCTACATTCCAAATGCGGTGACCCCAAATGGCGACGGGTACAATGACTTCTTCGAAGCTATCGCCGACCCAGAGTGCTGGGGCTCATGGGAGTTCCTCATCTTCAATCGGTGGGGGTCACTTGTTTGGCACGGCACGTCCCCGTATGATGTGTGGTATCCAGACAACGTAGCCGACGGGGTTTACGTCTATAGCCTGAAGGCTAAGAATTCGCAAAGTGCTAAGACCGTGAGTCTTAGCGGCCACGTTACTGTATTTAAGTAATACCATAATTACGGTAACTTTGTTACACAAAACGAAGCCATGAAGATTAGCGAAGACACGCAGGTAACCCTAGACTTGAAGACAATCGCCATTATTATTTTTTTTGTCGTCACAGTTGTGGGTATGTGGTTCGCTCTTCAGGGCGAAATTGAGCTGGCAAAAAAGCTCCCAGAGCCAGAGGTCTCTAGAACAGAGTATGACCTAAAGGATAAGCTTGTGCGTGAGACTATCATGAATACGCAAAAGAAGGTTGAGGAGAACGGTCAGAAGTTAGACCTCATCGAGCAGCGACTTTATGAATTGAGCACAGAAGCAAAAAGACGATGAGACACATTCTTACATTCTTGGCGTTAGCCGCGTCACTATACACTAACGCGCAAATCGCATCAGCCTACGCCACCGGCCCTACGTTCACCATGCTCGGAGAAGAGATTGTGGTAGTTCAAATCAATGCAGAGTGGAACGACCGTAACACGCGCACCGACCTTGAACGCCTTCGTGGGTGTGAGTACAGGTTCGGATATTTAGAAGACCAACCCGAAGCTTTAAAGAATAGTATCTCTGCGGTTCCAGTGGTTGTTATCTACAAGGGTAACCGCCCTTCGTTTCAATTCGTTGCAGACTTGAGCTTCTCTCTTGATACGCCGTTTGAAGAAATTCAGAAGACGGTGTACATGCTAAAGCAATGATTCTTACGTTAGGGTACTATGAAAGACCCTATCCACCTTTGCAACGTTGTCTTGTTTGACGGCAAGGCCAAGAAAGAATACCGCCTGACAGATGTCGTGCTAGCTGGCAACGACAAGAATCTCATCTGGGGTTCGGACATCCACAGAGACAGGTTGATAGAATTGGCGTTTAAGTCGCCGGCTCGAATCAGAAATCAGAAGGCTAACCTTAGTCTGTACATCAAGAGCATTGACTTCCATACCCCGTTAGGGTATTCTAATTACGATTGGGGTCTCACGAAATAAGTATATTTGCCTTATGCAATACAAGCGGGCAAGTAAGGGCACCATGGTAAACGGTGACCCAACAAAAAAGAAGAAGGTCACCAAGGAGTCCGTGTACGAGGACATGGTGCAAATCATGGGGAAGGAGTTCCCTGATGTCGCTATCCCAGAAGAAGCAATGAAGGGATACGCTATGACGTACCTCCTGTCTGGGTTGCGCCCAGAAGCTATTGACCAAATCAAGGCCACGGAGAAAAAGAGGCAGAGGAAGGGATTGCCCGACACATCTTCCAAGCAATGAAGACGGCAAAGAAGTCACAACGCCCCAAGCTCAAAGTTTCATCTAACAAGGTAGCCGTCCCGCCCCCGTCCGGATACCATTGGATGGAGGAGCAGGGGCGTTACTATTTGATGAAGGGTGACTATAAGCCGCACCCCGGAGCCGTAGAGGAAGCGAAGTTTAAAGTCGCGAGCCATGGGTCGAGTGAATAGTTTCATTCGAGGCTCTAAGAAGCACGATACGGATTTGCGCAAAGGATAACCTTTTATATTTGTATCATGGAGTATAGAAGATATAGACAAGGCGGCGCACTTGACAGGTTGCGCATGGCTTTCGGCGGTAAAATGGTTTACGCTGCGAACGGAACCGAAATTGACGGAGACCCAAAGAAGAAGCCGGGTAGCCCGTACGAAACCACGCAAGAGACTGTGACTGCTACATACCGAAACAATGAGGGTATGCAGCAAGCAACGACTGCCGGCAAGATTGATGCCTACAACTTTGAACTCCCGGCCTCTGGTCGTCTTGACGACATGGACGACGAGATGAAGCAGACTCTCGTTAACTCACCCTTCGGGAAGCAGTACCTCTCTGGAGAAGGTTCACTTGACGAGCAGTACAACAAATATGCTACTGCTGTTGTTGGTTTCATGAAGAGGAACCCAGACAAGGCTCTTGAGGCAATCAATCAAATGATTGAGTCTGGTAATAAGAACTTCCAAGGTCTCGCTAACTTGTCCGACGCTGAAAAGCTTGAGCGAGCAACTCAATACATGACCGACAAGAAGATTGGTGACTTCCACGGAGCACTCAAGTTCGGTGAAGCTGTAGTTCCTTCAGCTACGTTCTATGACCCTACTGACGATGTGGTCGGTGCTGGGTTTAGAGGAGCCGAGTTTCCAAAGATTTTGTCTGGTGTGGGAGGGAGAACGGTTAAGCCCGGTGACATCTCTCTGTTGGCTGAGGCGGCAGAAGACCAAGGTGTAGACTTGTCGCAAGACAATGAAGCGTCTAGAAAGTTCGTGAATGAATTCATGGACGAGAGAGGCTCTCAACAGCGCGGCCCTATGTATGACGAAGAGGGCAACTTTGCTGATAGAGGAAGGTTTATAGGTGCCGACAACCAGTACTTCATTAATCTAGCAAAGGACAATCTAGCCACAGCGGAGCGAACAGCAGAACAAAAGGCAGCTGAGAGACGTCGCCGAGAATGGGAGAAAGCCAATCAGCAAAAGGCTAACATGGCCTTGGGTGGAATGATTTACAAGAGGCGAGCCGAGAATGGAATCGAAGTAAAGAGTGATGAAGAAGAAACCTCTGCTAAGAGAGGAATCTTCAACACTACCCAGAAGTTCGGCGATGACGGTAAGTACTACGTAAAGACAAGAACCGGCCTCGGTCGCATGCTTTCTAAGTATGACGTCAAAGCCAGCTTTTAATCCAAGATTCCCGGAGCAAACAACGGGTTAGCAAACTCGTTGTTGTTGCTTGGGGCGTACACGGCGTACGGGTCGTTTGACTTGTCGATAAGAATTGTAAATCGACCTCCCTTACGGAGACGCAAGCTTCTTGTATCGTAATCGATTCGAAGCACTACGTAAGCAACGTTATCTCCGCTAACCTTGTTTCTGAGCAGGAGGTGGTGAACGCCGAGCTCATTCGTCAGGTAGTCAAGAGTTGTCTCCCCTTCACTTACAGTGCTGAAGACTACGCTGTCTAATGGGTCGTACAGGTCGTCAACAAATACAACCCACTCCATGCTGTCGTTCTTCGTAGACGACAAGAGGTTGTAGTCGAGGTCAGCAATAATCAGGAAGTGCATGTCTTTCTGAGCAACCAACGCGCTGGGGATGAGCGCAAAAATCAAAAGGATGTTTTTCATAACGAAAGGGGTTTGATGGGTTTGTCTGCCTCTATAACGCTGCACGATTTCGTATATTGCGCTACACCGAAAAAAAATGATTGTTAAGCGCGGAGACAAGTATCAGCTCATCTCACGGAGGAGCAACAGGGTGCTAGGCACACATGATACGGCACAAGATGCATATAAGCAAGAGTACGCCATTAAAAAAAACATGGATGAGGGCGGTGAGGTTGATTGGCCGGAGGAACAGGGGCCGATTACTTTCGATGAACTTCTAGCGCGACAGGTGTACAAGGAATCGCGCGGCAACCCGCTAGCTGAATCACCAGCAGGTGCTAAGGGGCTCGCACAGTTTAGAGACATCACTATCGAGACAATGAAGCAGAAGGGCATGGTCGGTGACGACTTCGACCCATTCAATCCGGAGCACGCTCTCGCCGCTCAACGCGATTACATGAGTGAGCTTATGGCTCGTAGCTGGAACAAAGGCTCTGATGAGGTACGCATGGCAAAAGCTCTAGTGGCATACAACTGGGGGCCGACGGCTACAGTGCGTATGCTAAACCAAGCAAAGGAAGATGGTATCGACATCTACAATTCCCTTGACTGGCTGGAGCGTGCACCTCTTGAGTCTAGCGATTACGCCTTGAAGATTCTCGGATACAACGATAAATTCCTTAGCGAATATGAAGACTACTCAAACCGTTGAGGACAACAACGCCGCTATTCAGAAGTTCTGGGACGAAGTAATCAAAGAGGCCGGTAAAGACAACTACCACTCTGCACGTGCCCGCCGTCGTGCCATGGAGCGGGCTATTAGTAAACTGTCGAGGAAGGCAGGTTTATAGGCTCTCCTCCTTCCAGCTTTCTGTATATTCGTTGGACGAGGAGACGTCCTGACTGGGAAAGTCCCAATCGATTCTCATTACCAAGCCTCTCATCAAACAGGGCGTTGATGTAAACGTCAACACCCTTTCCGTGATGTATTATCTCTATGTACCCTTTTTG
>Ga0196901_1001686_pt1 | contig 10991 bp, 14 predicted proteins | sample CB_VirMetaG_FD_169099 | JGI IMG/M metagenome (GOLD analysis project Ga0196901, IMG submission 169099) | Freshwater to marine saline gradient viral communities from Chesapeake Bay - CB_1504_1 Viral MetaG (v3) (version 3) | ecosystem: Environmental > Aquatic > Marine > Coastal | place: USA... | reverse complement strand
GTAAGATCACCAACATAGCCACGCACCTCTGCATTTTTAGCAAGATCTCTGAAACAAGCACGACCTAAAATGAGTGTATCAGGATTGATACCATGAGCGGCTGCAAAAACAGTATCTTTTAGATCAAACAACTCTGACAAAGGCTCAGCAGTAGCAGAACCAAATGCTGCAGACGCTGCAGAAGTGTTGAAAGTAGAAGTGTTAAAAAGTAGATCAGCAGCACGCTTCTCACGAGCTAGTTTGAGAACACGAGCGACTTTCTTTGCAATGCGTGCTTCTTCTGATCCGGGATATTGTGAATCAAAAATATCTTCCATTGCAATGCTATCAGATGCACTGTAGATCTTTGCCATGAAAGTTTGACTAGTGCGATCAAAACCACCGATCATTGCACGAGATGAACCCGGTGCACGCTCTAGATCAAGGCCAGCACCGGCACCCATGAAATTTCGTGTCTCTTCAAGAAGTAGTGTGCCGCTTCGCTCAGAGATGGCGATAGTCTCAAGCACTTTGTCTGCAATGAGTTGGTCATCGCTTGGCACTGCTTCTGCAACAAGGCCGGTTAGAATCTGATCGACGGGATGTAAATTAGAATATGAGCTTGCCATTTGTTAGCCTCCTTATGGAAGTAGGTTGCAAGGACCGGTGAACTTAATCAAGATCTGATCGCTTGCACTTGCTGATGTTTGGTTAATGTTTGGTAGAATTTGACCAATGCTGTAATTGCCACTTGTTGCATGGGTCAGAACTTTGCCATTGGTATCTGCCATCACAAGAGATACAGTATTTGCAATTGTGCCACCGGCAATCACTCTGCTCACACCTTGCACGAGTACTTCAACAGCATCACCGCTTGCACACGCACGTTGTGCAATACCGACGCAACGTGCATCTGTTGCAGCATCTGTGATAACAATCTTGCCAGCTGTGTTAACAGAGACAAGTGCAAATTCTGTGATAGCTTCTGCAGCTACAAATGAAACAATGATATTAGACATGATTTAGCCTCCGAAAGCCTGAGCATAATAGTCAGGATTGTTTGTTCTGAATTGGTTTAATGCTTCTGAGTAAGTGATTGATTTCTCAGCCGCTAGTTTTTTAACTTCTGCATCAAGTGTTGCTTTGCTGATCTCAGCACCGCTTGCACCATGACCTACTTGAGTCAATGGGATAGCAGAGTTTGATGGTCGCTCTGAGAACATTTGCCAAAACTCCGGTTGCAGTTCTTTGAGTTGCCACGCTTTGTTTGCAACTGCTTCCTCTGCCGGTGTGATGCGACCATCTGAAAGCAGAGCAGACACTGCTGATTGCATCTCGACTGCACGCTTTTCTGCTTCGATTGCTTCAAGACGCTCATTGAGCTTGTTGTTTTGCTCTCTGAGTGATTGCACTTCACTGAGTAGTGTTGACTGAGTTAATTGCTCATTCATTGCATAACTCTTTTTGTCATCTTCTTTCTCAGTCATTTGCTCATCATCAGTCATTTTCTCAGATTGTGGCTCGTCTTTTTCTTCAAGCTCAATCTCAACTTCTTTCTCATCAGAGATCATCTTTGACTCTGCATCTGCTTGCATCTCTGCAATTTTTGCCTCAAGTTCTCTGACCATCTCATCTTTTGCAACAAGCATAGATCGAAGATCATCGATAGGCATAGAATCTAGATTGTCAATCATATCTATCCTCTCTGTCAAAAGCACACGATCAATTTTATCATTGCTCTGTGCCGGTCTAGGTGTAAGTGTAATTGCTAATAGTTGAGCAGTGCCGATTGGCTCACCGCCATCTCTCGCATAGACATCACCGGCAATGAACTCTGGAGATGACCAAAGCACACCACCGGCATTTTTAACGACCTCAAGGCCACGCTCATTATAAGCCGGTGTGCAATACAAGCCATCTTCACGTAACTCAAGATCTACAATTAGACCGAGTGCATTGCCGCTCTCCGGTGGTGCCGGTGCACCGTTATTAAATGGTGATGTTGCATGCTGCCAATCAATGATCACTGGATCAGCATATTGACGTTTTTTAAATACTCGCAACATCTCTGAAAGCATATCATGATCTATTTCTGATCCGATTGCAGACCCATTCATGCGAGATGAAACTTGACCAAGTGCAAGTGTTTTGAACGGTTTGCCGATGGTTAAACCGTCGGGCACATCATAAGCCGGCACTGGCTCTGAAAGTTGTATTGCTTCGCCATAAGCACGAAGTGATGTTGTCTTGTTGTCTGCTCTATTCATTTGATTCACTACTTTTCTGCTCCAACTGTAACCGGCATCACCGCCCCAACCTTGCCACGCTTGCCATCCTTTGCCTTGATCGGCCCATGTTGAACCTTCTTTATCGACTTCATGTCGTGTGAAATAAGCTAACATTCTACGCACAGTCTCAGGACTCAATCGCTTGCCGTTTGCTAAATCACGAGCACGAGCGATGCCAACCGGAGTCATGCCTCTTTGAGATGGTGATTTAGTTGCTCTGATTGCAAGTGCACGCTTTGCTGCACGTTGTGCACCCTTTGGCGGCACAAAATCAATGTGTGCATACTTGTCAGGTATAGCAAATTTAACTTTGATCTTTTTAGCCATTGTGCTTTGTCCTCATGAGTTTCTCAGCAAATGCAGACAGACCACCACCGCTAGTGCGATCAAGTGCAGATCGTGATGCTTCCTCTGGCAGTTCACCGGCACCAAGTCTCTCACGTATAGCTCTCTCTAACTCATCATCCGGTGTGAGTATTCCCGCTTGCACAAGTTGTGGTAGCATACCCATACTCTCGGCAAGATCATCGGTGTCTAAACCGGTGTGAACCAACTTTGGCAATTTAGACGGATCAACGCAGCCATAATTCCAACGTATCAACCTGCCGATTGTGCCGCCGCCTCTGCGATCCGGTCCACTAATTTGAGCAGCTATAATATCACAGAGATTAATTGCTGCACGTCTAAACACTGACAGATGAATCTCACCAACTGATCTTGCACCGGTTTCAGTGTTGCCAAGATCTGCAAACTGAGTGAGAAAAGCAGACGCAATTTGACTGTCACACTTAGTGATGATATCCAGCGGCCCACTGGCATATAAATTTGGTGTCTCTGCATAGCTCTCAAATTTAACAACTGATGTCTCAACTAAATAACTCTGCTCAGTAGATAAAAACGCTTGTGCTTGTGCTTCTGCATCATCGATCATTGCATTCACATCGGCATCTGTTAGGCCCATGTTTTCAGCTTGTGATCTATCAACAACAACTTTGGGTGTTGGCACAGCCCATCTGTCCAAACCGATGCACATGAGATTGCTTGCACGTTGCTTAGTACGCCACCACCACCACACAGGCCGCAGCATGCCGACACCTTCAAAGTTGCTGCCGGTTCTGTTGAGTGTGAGCAGTAACAGCTTGTTTGCCGGTATCGGTTCCGGTGTGTATGTCGTGCCGACAACATTCTGCAATACACCATCTAAATGCTGATTGTCTCTGCTTAACCATCGGTTGTGTGCACTTGGTTCTCTGTCTGCATATTGATCTAGCCATACTTTGACTTTGCCATCTGCATCCGGCCCAACTTTATACAACTCTTCTGCATAGCGATATCCGAGAGGAATAAACTCTAGTAGATAGCTAAGTTGATCCTCAAAGCTAATTGACATTTGACCTGAGTAGCCATCAAAACCAAAGCACTCATTTGCAAATCTCGCCAACTCTTCTGCTATTGGATCATTCTCAATGCCCGGTTCAAATCGCCAGCTTGCACTCAACAATGTTTGTCTGAGCATGTGCCAAGACCGTCTGACAATCGGATCAGTACGCAACATCTCTTCTGCTTCTTGCACCCAATTCAAGCCGGTGAGCTTGGCATTTTGTTCTTTGCCACTGATTGCACCACCGTTTAACTGTGTGCCGGTGATGCCTTTGGTCACAAACCGAGGAGTATTGGCCCTCATGTGTTTAGGATTTCGCTCTAATTTACTCATAGCTATCCTTTGAAAGATGCAAGCAATGTTTAACAGTATAAGCACAATTTTGCTATTAAGCAATATTTGTTATTCATTGCCTATTTTGCTAATACATGATAGATATTTCGAGTCATGTTGGGCGAGTGAAGCAATGCACAGAGTTTATCACTTTTTCTTTGTGCATTGCTTTACTTTTCTATTGCACAATCAATAGTAGATGATGTACTCATTACTTAATTAATTCTTTCTACTGATTTAAATCTCTGTCGCCAAACTTCGTTTTAAATCAGTGGTGCTAGAAAAAGGTCATGTACTAACGTGCGTGATCTTTTTTTTTGCTTTGCTTTTCTATTGAACACTCTGAATGATTGTTGTATTCTGCTTGTGAATTGTAAGGTAAGTAATCAGCCTTGTCGTTAGGTGCGGCAACATCTGGCAAAACAGCCCGGCAAGGCTGATCTACTTCTCTATCCATTTTTCAACGTCAGGATGCAACTCAACATCATCATCTTTTTTGCGTGTTGGTGCTCTAATCACACTGAGTTTTTCAATGATTGCATTCTGCAAGTCAAGCAGATGATCGTGTTTAATCTGCATTTGTATTTGTGCATCTCTCAGTCGTGCAATGAGTGCTTCTCTATCTGCATTTGCACTTGCGAGTTTGTCTTTTAACTCTTCAACTTCTGCCGGATCACGACCGCTTGCAATTGCCATCATTGAGCTAATTGAACCAGTAAGCACACCCAAGATGCCTACCAACACATCACGATTTTCATCTACTATCTTTACGTAACTAAGAAACAAAATCAGACATACAACAATAATTAAAAATGTAACTGAGAACCACCAACCACGTTTAGCCTTGGCATCTTCGATTGGTTGTTCAGATTTTGGTTTGTTCATAGTATCGCTCTCAATATCATCATCACATATACTGCTATATAGTCTATCCAATAGAAGTAGTCATCTAAGCCGCTCATCAATCTTGCATGCTTTGATGTGATAACAGGCCAAACCATATAGCAACAATAACAGACATTGAAAATAGCATTGCGAGTAAGAAACCACCACAACCACTCTCTGAGCTTTCTATCTCTTGCTCTTGACTTGATCTTTTTTGGCCCAGCAACTTTCTTGACTTTGTCACTGCCTTTTGGTGGTTGCAAACTTTCAATTGTGTTGCCGACTGTATAGATGATCTGTGTCTCTCGCACCCCTTTAAATCTATATTCACCGGCCAGTGCATAACGTGTGCCCTTTGGTGTGAATGAATTAGTGCGATGCTTAACTGCTTTCATTGCTTGTGCTGTGAGTAATACTTGACCGGCACCACACAAGCTCATTGCTCGTGCTGCTATGTTTTTACTCAGACCTTCCAACTCTATCGCTTTTGCACCACCAAGAGTCATCAATTCATCTTGCTTGACTTCAACGATTTTGCCGAAGTGAATGCCAATTCTAGCATTGAGCTTTGTTTTTGGTGGCACACTGTGCTGATAGTGCAGAGCAAAATTGACTGCATCAATCGGTCGCTCAAAGCTCAGCAAAAAACCGTCTGATCTATCTATTTCTCTGCCATCAAATTTATACACTAATGATCGTGCAAGCCTATCGTGATACTGCAACCACTTTGCACCACGCATTGCACCAACTGACTGCACAAATGCAGTTGAGCCAATCAAATCGAGTAACACTATGGCTAGATAACGCTCTGTGAACTCCATTTTGTCGACTCCGATTTAAAACGATTGAACTGATCCACCACCTATTCGCACCTTGCGTCTGTTATTATTACCACTATTTGCACCGCTTTTTCTAGCTGTGTATTGTCTACGATCAACAGCAGTATCATGCCAATTAAACATGATGCAGTCATAGCGTAGTGCATCGAGCGGATCCTCTCGACCATCTTTTTTCGGCTGTTCGTTTTTATCCCAGCTATAGCTAAGCAATGCTTTTCTAATGCTGTTATTTCTGGCTTTCTCACCACGTTCCCACACCTGTTTTGTGATGAGATACTTTCTGCTGCTGAAAGCTCGTTTTAGTCTCTGAATACCATTCAGAATGTCAACTCTAATTGGGTCAGATGTATTGCGAAGATGCATGCCAATGCCGCCTGAGTTGATGTCTGCTCTCATTGCTCTAAATGCACTTGCACCGGTCTGATCGTTTCTCGCTTTGCCGGCCTTGTCTGCTACACCATCATCAAGCCAAATTCGTGCAGATGGTGCTTGTGCTTGTAGTGATCTGGGCCACGCAATAGATAGAATGAGTTGAGCAAGTTGTTGCGTTGTCACTTCGGCTGGATTGATCTCATGACAAATGACTGTTGCCTCTAACTCTTCATCGTAGCACATGATGAGCACCGATGGTTTTCTAAATCCCCAGTCAATCGCTATTCTACCGAGCATACTTGGCTTGTATTGCCAATTGTCTATGACGTGACTTTCTGTAAACTCATTATAAACAAGGCCGGTTGGTGGTGCCGGTTTATTCATCACCATTGCTTCACGTTCTGCTTGTGGGAGCAATTTGGTTGCCTCAAACCATGCATCAGATAAATTTGCTTCATTCACATAGCTAGTGAACAATAGCGGATCATAACCGGCTTGCTCTGCCATCGAGCACCACCACGCATCTGCAACCGGTAGACCAACCAAGATCATGATCGGTGACGGCCCTGCTCTCAATCGGCCAAGTGCTTTATGTGCAACTTCTGCTGTGAGTGTTTGACATTCATCTATCAAGCAGACACCGCTTGTGATATTCAATCCCTCTAGCGGATTGTGCGTTGCTTCTCTTGTGCCAGGTCTAAAGTATGATCTGCACCATACTGTTGATCCTGTGTGCGTATCTGTCCACAGTCGCAAAGTATGATTGTATGTCCATCCCAAAGGCTCAAGCCACTTGCTAATTTCAGGCATTAGAACAGAGTTATATCTTGGTGCAGTATCAGTGATGAGCAATGATGAGCAACCACGTCGCCACTTGCTGACCATCAGCAAAGAGAATACCAGTGCAGATGTTTTGCCACTGCCCCAACCGCATCGAGCAGAGATCACCTCATCTTGTCGCATGATACGAGCAATGATGGCTTGCTGTAGATCATTGAGTTGCAAATTCATATCTGTTACTATTCAGTTTCATCTAGTAGTTGCTTGTTAGATGCCGGAGGCGTGGCTTGATCCTCCACGCCTCCACTTATTAACAGTGCTTGAGCTTGTGCAATCATACCAACAACCACATCTGTGCCGTCTGATTTATTGTTGACACTGACCTCAACATCACGTTTTGCAGCAAAGTCACCGGGCCATCTTCGCTCAAGCATCCAAGCAGCCGCTCTCCAATCGGTAAACGCTGCACTTGTCACCGCTTTAATCAACACAGCTTGTGAGACATCAATAGCAGCTTGCACATCAAGTGCTAACTCTTCATCCTCCTCACACCATCGGTGCAAAGTCATGCGAGTAATACCGGCTTGACTACATGCAACTTCTTTAGTCAGACCTTCTCGCAAGTTTGCTAGTATCAGCTCTATTGTCTTTGGTTTCTTCTTGCTTGGCATGCTCATAGTGTTCTCTCAATGCAGATAATAAAGTTGCTTCGATATGATTATACAAATCAATGCTTTCTGATCTCAAATCATCACAAGCATTAGTAACTAGTATCTGTTTTAGCTTTGATAGTATTAAACTTGCATCATGTTGCTTCATCTTGCTTAATCTCGCGCGTGTTGGTTGGTCATTTTTGTATCATTTATAAAGCAGAGCATTAATGCTCACAGGAAATAGCTCACTCAATTTGTCTCTGATTGCCTTTGCAACTACTCTGACCTCTGGCTGTGCATGACCATCTAATCTTAACTTTAGAAAGTGCACCCAATTGTGCAGATTGCCGGTCATATAGAACGTCGTGTAGCATCCTTGTGGCAAGACTGCTCTCGCTTGCTCTCTTGCAATGCCACGCTCAAGCATTGACAGATAAACTCTGAATGAGACTGCCAGTGCGTTTTGATACATCTCATCAATAGTTGAATCAGTGATGACACCACTTGAGCATTGCAGATCTAGATTGCTTTGTCCTCGCCATTCATCAGGATACCAAATTTCAACATGCTCACTTGTGTAGCGTCTGCTTTGCTCGTTATAGCTGAATGTTCGATGACGCATGATCTGCGATCTAATAAACAACGGCACTTTGATTCTGAATGTGGCAGTAATGTGCTCAAATGGTGATGAATGTTGGTGGCTTGCTAGATAGCTGATTAATCTCTGATCTTTATCAGACAAACTTTCTTGATCCGGATTATCATTGTTAAACGATACTCTGGCAGCATTTACAACACTGAGATCACTACCCATGTAATCTATTAGCTCAACAAAACCGACTTTATCATTATAAATGTATTTCATTAGTGATACTCTTTATCTAACTGTGTTTTAGCTTTGAGATATTCAGCAATCGCTTGCTGCTCATTCTCTTTTGATCTGATACACTCAACTAATAATGCAAATTGATTCTGCATTTTGTTTGCATAATTGCTCAAATGAAAGATTTCTTCTGCTATACATTGCATTAGATCTTTCAATGTTGCACTGGTATTAAATAGCTTAATGCTTGCTCTATTGTTTACTTCATTAAGCAATGCATCATAATGATCTGCATCAAAAAGGACAGTATCTAAACTTGCATCATCTTTGAGTGCTATAAATTTGTAATAATCATAGATAGTGCAATGATTGCTCGTTAACAATGTATGAGCTAGCTGTGCAATGCTGTTGATGCCTGATGTTTTCCAAAATTCGTCAACAGTCATGTTTTGCATCACAAAAAAAGATTTATGACCGACTATCACAGTTAAACTGCTCATGTAGTCTTGCGGATTGCTCACTTCATGCAAATTAACCGCTTGCTCATCTGTAGTGTAATGACCAACTATTAAGCAATATGGCAATTGAGACTCATAAAGCATCTTGAGATTTTTAGAGATGCAGTTGCTTTGTGGATCTCTCATCCTATACAAAACATCACCGAGTGCTGATCTGGTTCTGAATTGCTTATGACACTTGATCTCTACAAGTGCAGTCGGGTTGTGATTGCTATCATGCTCAACAATATCACATACAACAGATAGACTGTAGAGCTTCGATGGTTCTCTGTCTCTTCTGAGTGAGACCGGTTCAATTAAATCACAAATCGCTTTGATGCTGTCTGCATTGAGATGTGGATCAAGTTGATCTGTATAACTGCCGACCGTCTTAAGATGTGTGAGAAAGTATCTTTCAAATTTATGATAGAGTTGGTTGCTACTTTTTTTCATGTTGTCAGTGTTGCTCATTGTGTTATATTACTCTCATTCATATTTCCTGTTTAGTCACCGGGCTATTTAACGATGGCCCGGTGATTGAATTATTTCCAAGCACTAAAAGATTGTTTTTCATCCGGTGGCAATAGTTCATTACTCGATACATAATCATCATTTTGCTTTGTTGTGAGATTTCGCCAAGTGATCGACTTCACCTCCCAAAGTCTTCGGCCTTCATACTCATAGCTAGTCAGTTTGCCTTCGACACAGACCAGATCGCCTTTGCCAATTTTGTCTGCAGCAAATTGTGCATTGCTCCAAATTTTAATGATGTGCCATTGCGTGTCTTTTTTCCATTCATGCGTTGTGCTGTCTTGATAGTTCTCTGTAGTTGCGAGTGAGAACGTTAAAAACTGCAGACCTTGTTTAGTAGTCTTTAACTCTGGTTGTTTCCCGACGTTGCCGATCAGTGTGATTCTGTTGAGACTTTTGCTCATACTCATTTAGTTTGCTCCTGAGTTCATTTAGTCGTGATGCGAAAAAGTCAGCCGTTTGTGCTGCCGTTGGTAGATGCCTGTTGCAATCCCAGAACTTGTAGTATGTTTCTGCAGTTTTGATCTCTCGTTTTAGCTGTTCGATATTCATGCAAGCCTCTCTCGATTAGATAAGCAATCATTGCACATTTGCTCTCATTGAACTCAATGCATGCTTGCTCTATCTCAGCATGAATTTTTACATCTAGTCTAGTCGCTACTGTTTTTTTATTCATTGTCTACCTCTCACTATTTTAACGATGTGAGATTAACAAAGTAAACATGATAAATAAAGTAAAACTCAGAACCTTTGAAATTTAGATAAAGCGATTTTACTAGTGCATGCTGTCTTTATCCTCTTCCGTTGCCTTCTTTATGCTCTGGTATAGTTATATCATGCACCCAGTTGCACAATCTTTCAGCTTTGCCAAACGTCAATAGATAGACTAGTTCCATCAAGGGATGAGCTAGTAAGTTGTGTACGGTCCAATTCTGATAGAGTCTTTTCATTTGTTTATACCATAATAAAGTAAATTGAAGGCAGTGCACAAAAAAGCTATGGTCTGTAGTCTCAAATACGTCCCATCAGTAAACAATTGACAATGTGTTTAAAAAAGTGTGTGCACTGCCTCAACTAATCAGATAATCTAATTTAATTCAACATGCAATGCTGTTGTGCATCTTTTTTGATATTGAGTACCCGGACACAATCCGATTTCACCAACAATGACAGTATTGCACTGTGAGCATGTGTGGCTGATGAGCGGAGCACGATAGACATTGTAGAAAGCAGCTTCACTGAGATATGCAATCCATTTTCTTGCTCGTCTTGTTGCTTCGATCTCAATCATTGACAAAGATGCATGCTTAAATGATGTAGTTTCTAATATCTCTATAATATAATCATCAACAAGCAATTTCAGCACCTTCTCATAACTATACACAACGTGAAAACCTTCATTGATGATTGCAGAATCAAATAGTGATCTGGGATTTAAATATTTTGGTTCATCGATCATCAGTACACTCCCCATGATTTCAGTGCTGCACTTGGTGCTCGTCTGTCCTTGCCTCTCATTTGCACTGCCTCACCAAACATCTGATACAATCTGCTCATGATTGCATCATTGCGATCAAGTGCCAAGTAGACTTCACGTGGTGTGAGATTAGTTGTCATCACAATGCTTAAC
>Ga0196901_1001683_pt1 | contig 11000 bp, 11 predicted proteins | sample CB_VirMetaG_FD_169099 | JGI IMG/M metagenome (GOLD analysis project Ga0196901, IMG submission 169099) | Freshwater to marine saline gradient viral communities from Chesapeake Bay - CB_1504_1 Viral MetaG (v3) (version 3) | ecosystem: Environmental > Aquatic > Marine > Coastal | place: USA... | reverse complement strand
CGCAGAAAAACGCCTAGAACTGCTGCGGAAAGGCCAGCTTGCGACATTACAAGCCTATGCCGATGCGGTGGCAGAGGGCGAGGAAGCAGCCGCCGAGATGGCGGAAAAACACGTTGAAAGGTTGCGCGACGTCCAGGCGGCGTATGACAGCGTGCGCGGCTCCATTGATCCGCTCCATGCCGCCTATCAGCAATACGGCGATGCAATCGGCGCGGTCAACGCAGCGCTCGAACAAGGGACTATTACAGAGCAGCAAGCGTCATCGGACCGGGCTCGCCTGATCGGTCAACTGCAACAGACGCAAGATGAACTCAGCGGCATGAAAGATTTGATGAATTCGCTAGAACAATCAATCTCCACGGCGTTCGGCGAATTCATTACCGGATCGGCATCGGCTGGGGACGCCTTCAAGCGATTAGCGTCCACCATCATTCAAGAGTTAATTCGGATTGAGATTCAAAACGCCAAGGTTGGCAAGGCCAGCCTGATCGGCTCGCTGTTCAAAGGCATTGGCGGGCTTCTCGGTGGCTTAGGCGGCGGAGGCTTTGGTGCTAGCGCGGCGCTTGGGGCAAGCGGCGCTGGCGTTATGGCAAGCGGTGGGTTTGTGCCGTTCATCGGCCCAGGCATGGCGAAAGGGGGCGTTTTTAGTGGCGGCAACGTCACGCCATTCGCCCGCGGCGGCGTCATCAACCGGCCAACGCTGTTTCCGATGGCAAAGGGCGCAGGTTTAATGGGCGAGGCCGGCCCGGAAGCGATCATGCCGCTGACTCGCGGTCCAGACGGCAAACTAGGCGTTGCTGGCGGAGGCACCAGCGTCAATGTTAATATTATCAATCAAGCCGGGGCAGAGGTTGAAACCCGCCAAAATGGGCCGGATATTGACGTCATCATCCGTAAGGCCGTGGCGTCCGATATTGCAGGCGGTGGGCAGATATACCGGGCCATAGGCCAACGGTTCGAAACCAGCACGCGGTTGACCAGGAGATAGACCCATGGCGACTTGGCCAGTCAGCTTGCCGCAATCCATGGAAATGGACGTATCTGACAAAATGCAAATGGCGTTTCTGCGAACCGAAATGGACGCGGGGCCGCATAAGCAGCGCACCCGGTTTACAGCGGCGGCGCGTTACATCAGCGGCACCATGGTATTAAGCCAAGCGCAGCGGCAGACCTTCGACGCCTTCTACACGGCAACGCTGGGCTATGGCGCAGACTCGTTTACTTGGTACGATCCGGTTGACGGCGCGGCGGTTCATATGCGGCTGATAAATACGCCGGACTTCCAAGCCATTCGACACGGCGGCACGGGGGTCATCGGCAAGGCGTTTGGCCATTGGCGCGTGTCGCTTTCGCTAGAGATTTTGCCCACCATAGCGGCTACTATTCCGGTTCCGGTGGCATCTATTGATGTCGCCGCGTTAGTCCCAACTGTTACGGTGGTTTAGATGGCCAGGACAATATCAGCGGCGGCGCTGTCCGCGCTATTGGCGCAACAAACCAAGCAGGTATTTTTGACGCTGTTGGATATTTCGCACAGCGGCTTCGCGAACACGTTTCATTTCGTCAACAATCCGGTGCCGATTGTGAGCAATGGCAGCATTTACCAGCCGTTTCCGTTTATGCTAGATTTGCCAGAGGATACCGCCGAAAGGCCACCGCGGGCCAACCTCGTGGTCGGCAACGTAACGCGCGAGATCATGGATGAAATCAGGACGATAAGCGCCAATGAGCGCATTCGCGTTGACTTCCACGTGATTATGGCCAGCGAGCCAGACAATTATGTTGACACATTTGCAAACTACGAGTTGCAAAACATCAGTTATGACGCCTTGACGATCCAAGGCGAGTTGATCCTAGGCGACTTCCTAACGGAGCCGTTTCCGCCGGATCGGTTCACGCCCAACCTTTTCCCGGCATTGTTCTAGATGGCGCACTGGTCTACACATTACATCGGCATTCCGGTTGCTTTGCTAGGTGACAGCAAGGCCGGTGTGGATTGTTGGGGATTGGTGCGGCTAGTTTACCGCGAAGTGTTTGGCCTTACAGTGGAGCACCACAAAGCGCACCTCGCCGCAGCGCATCGCGGCGTAGCGATTGATACCGCTGATTTTGCGGCCATCACAGAGCCGACTATCGACCCCGTTGACGGTGATGTCTTGCATATGTGGTCGATTAGGGACGGCGTGAAAACGCCAAATCATATCGGCCTAGTGGTGGGAAATAAGACTAAGATTCTGCATGTGCAAGAGCGCGTTGGTTCTGTTATCATGGACGTCTCACGGTCGCCGAACACATGGCGACCGATCCAGTATTATAAGAGGCCAGGGCGTTGAGTATCGTTGCCGCAACTACCACAATAGCGCCAGCGCCGACAACCTACCGCGTTATTGCGCGCCCTAGCCCGTTTTCAGAACGCACTGTTGCCTTTGATCTATCGCCAGACCAAACAGTTGCCGACGCCATAGAGCGCGCCAGCGCATTTCCCGGCATGACGTATCAGGCATGGATCCATGATAGCCCGCTAAACGGCGCGCTGCACCATCGCATTCGCCCGAACGCTGGCGCGACGCTATATCTAAAGCCGACGCTGCACGATCCTGCCAGCTTAGTCGCTTTGACAGCAACCGCATTAAGTGTGAGCACGGCAACCGCCACAATTATTGTCAACGTCGGCCTGGCGCTAATATCAACGGCACTTAGTCTGATTACATCGCTGCTCTTTGCGCCGAAAGCCCCAGAGATCGCGCGCAATCCCGATGAGCCGACTGTCTACAACATCAGCGGCGCGCGTAACTCCGCCCAGCCGTTCGCGGTTATCCCTAGCGTCCTAGGGAAGGCGCGCTTCGTGCCGCCTTATGCCGGTCTGCCCTACACCGAGATTGTTGATAACGATCAATATCTACGTCTGCTGGTGGTGTGGTCTTATGGCACTTGCCGGATTAGCAGTCTCAAAATTGGTGAGACGGCCATAGACGATTATCAGGACATTGAATATGAGCACGTTACCAACGACCCCGGGCTAGGTGAAGCCGAAGAGATCACATTATACCCCGATCAGGTCCGTCAAGAGGACTTGTCAATTGCCTTTGACCAGGACAATTCAGGCGGATACAGCGCTTGGCAAGAACGCACGACGCCAATTGAGACCGATGAGATCGGGATCACGATCACCTGGCCGCAAGGGCTCACACGCTACGCCAGCAGCGGCAAGCGCCTTGATTTTACTACGCACATCCAGGCTGAATATAGCGTGACCGGCGCGGCGTCCTGGACGTCATTCGCCGATGAAGATGTTGTTGCTCATACGGCCCAGCCGCTGCGGCGGTCATGGCGCACCACGGTTACGCGCGGGCAGTACGACGTGCGGGTGCGGTATCGTTACGTCATCGGCGCCACGCTAGAAAACCCGGACGGGGTTAGGGCAACGGCGACCTGGACGGCATTGCGCTCGTTCAAGAATGAAGACCCTATACAGCTTGCTGGCCTAGCCTATACTGCTATCCGGGTGCGCGCTACCGATCAGCTAAACGGCGTCCTTGATCAAATCAACGCAGTTATTGAGCGAAAGATTCCGGCCTTCGATGGCGTCGATTGGAGCAATGAGGGCTATTCCCGAAACCCCGCCGACATTTACCGCTATATCTTGACGGCGGATGAGAACAAGCGGGCGCTTGGCGTTGCCAGCATAGACGACGTTGCCTTAGCGGCATGGTGGCAGTATTGCGACGATAACGCATTTACCTATGGCCACGTGATCGACTTCGACATTTCCATATGGGATTTGCTGGTGCAGATCGCGTCGGCGGGGCGTGCGACGCCAAGCGTTGTTGATAGCAAATGGGGCGTTATCGTTGACACCTATCGAGACACGGTAGAGCAGCACTTCACGCCGCGAAATACCTGGAATTATGTGGGCCAGCGGCTATGGCCTGAGCAGCCGCACGGCTTCCGGGTGCGCTTCGTCAACGAAGCGCGGGACTACATGACGGATGAGATGACCGTTTACGACGACGGTTACAACGCGGGCAACGCCTCGATCTTCGAGGCGCTGGAACTGCCGGGCGTGCAAGGTTCTGACCAGGCATATGTGATCGCGCGGCAATTTCTGGCTATGGCGCGGCTTCGCCCGGAAATCCATACGTTCGATGTTGATATTGAAAACCTCATTGCTACGCGGGGCGATAGGATCAAGTTCAGCCATGACGTCCCGCTGATCGGTAGCGGCTATGGTCGTGTCATTCAGGTTGACGGTCAGGTTATAACGCTTGACCAAGAAGTGACCATGGCGAGCGGTAGCAATTACTCGTGTCGCTTCCGCCTCGCCGATAACAGCACGTTGCTGCGGTCCGTTGTTCTGGCGATTGGCACGGTGACGCAGATCACGCTAAGCGGCTCGGATGCGATTGCGACAACGCCAAGCGTCGGTGATCTTTTTATGTTTGGCCCCGTTGGTGCCGAGACGCTTGACCTCATCATTGCAAGCATCAACCCCGGTCGCGACTTGACTGCAACAATTGAATGTTACCCGTATTCGCCTGAAATTTTTGAGGCGGCAACGTCAATCCCAGAATTCGATAGCAAGGTCAGCTTGCCACTAACCCGCTCCATGCTAGGGCCGGCGAACCCGGCCATCACAGACGTGGTGTTGGATGAGCGGGCTTTGACCAGGACGGCACTAGGCGACCTTCTGCCGGGGATCAACGTATTTTTCCGCCGCGGCGTTTCAGACCCTGCGGCGGATGGTAGGCAATACACATTGGCGGAAAACTTTCGCGTTAGGTGGCGCGAGTCCGGTAGTGCTGACGGCTATTCATACAGCCCTATGCTGCAAGATGCGCAGGCGTATTTGATCCAGGGCGTTGAAAACGGCGAAGCATACGACATCGGCGTTCAGGCATATGACCGGTATGGGGCCAGTAGCGAATGGGTGACGCTGCAAAATCAGACAGTTCTCGGCACCACGGCTGCGCCGACTACGCTCACCAGCTTCGTGGCCAACACGACCGGCGATCAGACTTATGTGATCTGGTCGTATGATGATATTCCGATTGACGTGATCGCTTACGAAATCCGCTACCACTCAAGCCAAGGCGTGACGAACTGGGCTACGATGACGCCCATCGCGTCTAACATCCCTCGCGACGCTCGCTCCTATGCGGTGCCGTCGCGACACGGCACCTACGCCATTAAGGCTATCGACGTTAACGGCACTCGTTCGGAAACCGCGCTATATGCCAATGTAGGTTTGTCCGACCCGAAAACATATTACACCGCAGCTACAAACACTGATGCGCTTACGGGCGGCACTTATATTGATACGGTCCTAAACGGTGATGGCGATATAGAGTTAGATGTTGATGCGGCTGGCGATTTCGTGCCTATCGGATACTACGAGTTCGCCGCGGCGACCGATTTGGGCATGGTCACAAGCGTTAGGCTTATCTCGAACATCAGCTCCAACATTCTTGACACCGGCAGCTATATGGCCGATTGGGCGACCCTAGCAGCGGTGACAAGCCTTGATGGCGGTATCAGTCCAAACGATGTCCAAGTGACAATGCAAGTCGCTATCTCCACCGTGGATAGCGCCTCGCCATCTTATGGCGATTGGCAGCAATTCGTCGTTGGCGAGTACACTGCACGACATCTCAAGTTCCGGGCGGTCCTGGAGACCAGGGACGTTGGCTTTAGCCCGACGGTGGAGGCGGCTTCAGTGGTCATGCAGCTAGAGGATCTTATCGTTAGCGAAGAAAACATTTCTTCGGGGACTTCGTCCTATAACGTCACGTTCGCGCCTGCATTCTTTGCGCTGAAGTCGATCACGATCTTGCCGCAAGACATGGCAACCGGCGATTATTATACCATCACCAGCAAGGCGCGAACGGGCTTCACGATTACGTTCTACAATAGCGGGGCGACCGCCGTTGATCGAACCTTCGACTATCAGGCATATGGATACGGGCGGGAAAGAACATGAGCCAATATGATTTTGGAACAATAGACCCTTCAACTAAGTCTGGAACGGGCCTAGCCAGCGACCTAAACTCATGGCGGACGGCGCTGCATTCGCTCCACAGTGGCACGTCCCGGCCTAGCTATGCGGTGGCCGGCACGCTCTGGATCGACACCACGGCTTCCCCGTGGTCGCTCAAAATTTATGACGGCTCTGACGATATTGTGGTGGGCACGATCAACGCCACCAGTAACGAGTTTTCCGTCACGATAAATGACAGCGCCGTGACGACCGCCAAGTTGGCTAGTGGCGCGGTGACTGTGGCAAAGTTTGCAACGGTAGCGGGCAACGCGGGGAAACTGGTTGCCTACGACGCAAGCGGTGTTCCGACAGTTGTTGCGGCGGGAACTGATACTTACCCGCTGGTTTCCAACGGCTCGTCCCTGGCGGCGTTCGAGCAGCTCGCCACGGGCGGTATTGCCGACGCCGCGGTGACGGTCGCCAAGATCAGCGCCGCAGGGTCAACCGCTGGGCAGGTGCTTACGTCAACTGGAAGCGGGACTGCGCCTGCATTTCAGGCCCTAAGCGCTGCTATTCCGGCACACCTATCGGTTGGGTCATATGCTATTTTGGTAAATAGCAGTAGCTCTGTCAACATGACAGCCGGGTCTTCATACACATCCAATTTGCGATACGGCGTGACGCTAACTTCTGGCATTTTTGGTGTAGTTCAGAGCGGCAGTTCGCTAACGACCGGAACAGCAATCAGTGGCCAGACTTGGATGTGCATGGGAAGTGGTGTGCGGAGTCGGGAGGGCGGCGGCGATCCTTCCTATACTTTCTCCGCAGGTCTGTTTTTGAGGACTGCATGATGCAGGACGAGCGCAGCATAATCGACTGGACCGCTGTGACAATCGCAGCAGGAACTTTTTTCGAGTTCCTGCCTGCAATCAGCGCTCTTTTGTCGGTCATCTGGCTGTCGCTACGCATATACGAGACAGATACCGTTCAGCGCCTGCTGGGTCGCGTGAGAAGCGAGGAGAAGTAACCGCTGATGGACGGGGCAATTGATATCAAGCTGATGCTGACGCTCGCCGGGATGCTGGTGAGCGTCGTCAGTGCAGCGGCTATAGCAAAACGCGAGATAAAGCTGCTGGCTGATCAGGCGCACGACATCGAGACCCGCTTGCGCAAGCTGGATCAGCGGGTTGACAGGTTAGAAAACGTCGTCGATACGACACAGCACCGGATCGGCATCCTGGCTGGCATGTCGTCACCTGATACGATGGAACGCCGGCATCGAGAGGTCGAGCGCCTGCGTGTCGAGGTCGATCAGTTAAAACGCGAGGTAATGAAATGATTGGCTCTTTGGTCAGCACATTGGTTGGCCCGATCACCGGGCTACTAGATAAGTTTATCCCAGACGCCGACATGAAGGCGAAGCTGGCGCATGAGATCGCAACCATGTCGGCAAGGCAGGCGCACGAGTCGGCGATGGCGCAGATCGAGGTCAACAAAGCCGAAGCGTCTCACCGCAGCGTATTTGTGGCAGGCTGGCGACCATTCACGGGCTGGTGCTTAGGGGCTGCCCTCTGTTGGCATTTTATTTTACAGCCTTTTGTGCTATTCTGCGCAACGCTGGCTGGGCACGAACTACCGCCGCTGCCAGCATTTGACATGGACAGCCTGTTGACCGTGTTGCTTGGGATGCTAGGTCTAGGCGGTCTTCGAACTTTTGAAAAATCCCGCGGCGTCTCAAAATAGGAGCAGCTACCATGGCCGTCACGATCACCCTTTTCAACCACACCGCCCAGTTGTTTGCGAGCGGCGCGAATAGCAGCAGCGATACCTACAAGATCAAGCTGTACAGCGCGCTGACGCCGGACGTGACTGACACGACGCTTGCTGAAGTCGATGCTACCGGAACCGAGGCAACCACCGGCACCGGCTACACCGCAGGCGGGCAGGCTCTGGCCAACGTCGCGGTGACTGCGGTCACGACGAACGACGCCAAGTTCGATGCCGATGACGTGGTTTGGACCGCTTCAGGCGGCTCGATTGCGGCGGCATACGGCGTCATCTACAACGACACCGACACCAACGATCCGCCGCTCGCCGTTATCAATTTTGACGGTACGCAAACAGCGACAGATGGCGCTGATTTCACCGTCGCTTGGAATGCGAGCGGCATCTTCACGTTTACCTATAGCTGATGTTGGTAGGAATGATGGTGGCATACGCGAACAGGCAGACCTATCGGATATTCAACTTTCGCGATAAACTCATTATCGAGTTTGAAGCAGATATATTGGATGAAGATTTAGGCACGACGGACAAGATCACGAAGCAGCTTGTTCTTACCGACGACATGCAGATGCCGGTGGAGCACCTTACAGACATGGCTATTCTAAAAATGGCTGAGTACGAACAGTCTTTTGTGAGTGAATAGACATGGCTATTTACTGGGTTGATCCCTATATCGAGGCAGACATTGGCGGCATTCACGGTACTACAGATACAGTGTCTCGTAGCGGCACCTATGCTGCACCATGGGCCATCACTGACATTATTGGGTCGTCAGCGACGGACACCAATTCAAAGATCTATGGGCTGAGCAACGGAGACGAAGTCAGGCTGAAGGGCTTGGCAATGTCATCATATCTTATAGACGCTGGCACGTTTTACTCTAATTCAAACTATACTTACGCGCGCAAAAGCGGCGAAACCGCACCGTCGGCATGGTCAAGTGCTAGGTCAGCTAGGGCGGCGTCGGGGAGAAACTGGGTAACAATCTTTAATAAGACGCATACAGACACATTTGCTGTGGCGGACTCAGACGGCAATAAACCTTATTTTGCATTTCAAATTTGGGACAATAATAGCGATGACGTTTTGCGATTCGTTTCAGGTTACAACTATTTCGGACAAATAGCCCATAGATTTATTTCTCCATACAATAATTCTTCAGCAACAACTCTTAATATGCAAATCATTGATTGGAGGTATTACATTACAGGGACAACACTGCCTACAGGTAATTTATTCTTTGCTTGCTCAAACAGCGTTGGTGTAAAAATCACTGACGGTTGGACAAGTGAAACAGTTCGAGATGGTGTTACTTGTTTGATATTTTCTCCATCTAATTATAACTCTTGGAGATACTTCTATTTTAACTATACTAGCAGTACAAGCACTGGCCCAGACACGCTATACGACTTAAAGAATACCATTTTGGTATTAATGCCCGATAATACTAGCTCATACTCATACGCATTCTTTTATTTCGCTAGTGCCACGGGTGGGTACTATAGTGGAAATTCTTATACCCAACGCTTTGGTACAATATCAAGGTTGCACCCAGGTTGGCCCAGTGAAGATGCCACAAGAATTTATTACTATACCGGCGTTGGATCAACTGACTCATCTGCTGTCAACAACGCAGAATTTGGCATGGCCTCTGGGTATTATGGCATTCGACCTCAAATCCAATCTAATTACGGGGATGGGGCGACAACAACACGTTATAACAATATTATCGCTGCAGACCAAGGCTTGGGCGGAAGTGTTAGTGGGAGCGGCAATTTCAATCTAACCGTAGGCACGGTGCTTGCTGCTACTACTAGGGTTATTTCTTTAACTTTGCCGACAAACGAAGCAATCACCCTCTTGAACAACAGCTATTATGCTTGCTATAGTAACTTTTTTGAATTTTCGCAGACAAAGAATTTTTCCTTTCCGTCAAATATCTACGGCCCAGCAAATTCTAGTGATATTTATGTTGCTTCCAATGGAGGTCCGTATTTTCTTCTTACTTTAGGTGGTTCCGGTTATTCGTGGAGCGCCAACCAGCTTTTGCAGCAAGATGTTAATTTGGTGGCACTAAACTGGTGGGAAAAAGTCGGCATTGATACCTTTAGTGGCTCAACTAGCAATTCAAGAAACACTCAGGCCAACTACGCCATAAATAGACTTGTGTGCGGCGGCTCTGACTATAGGAGCACAAACCCCGATTTTTTGGTAAAGGCTGGAACTTATCTGTACACTACCGGATCGACTACTGCATACGATCTCAATATACACTTCTCCACGAATGACTATGATGATATTCCAGTGGGCGCGGCCTTTTCAACGGATGACAATAATATTTACCATACGCCTATGCTATACTTTAATGACTCGACAAAAAGCAATGCGCTTTGCTTCATTAAGCCCGACGTAACAGGTGAGCATGACTACAAAAAGGCTATTACAATTCCGTGCGACCCGTATTCTTCAGGCAACACAGTAACTATCGACTTCAATGTTGAAACAACGTCAACATTTACTGATTACGTTTTTTTCTACGTTCACTATGTAAACTCAAGCGGAAGTATTGCAACCGCAACCGCTTCTTTCAATTCGGCCATAACTACACCAACTGATCAGACAATAACTCTGTCATCGGTGGGTACCAGTCACGCAAACCATATGATTGTTGAGATCAGAGTAGATACAAACACTGGACAAGGACCAAGCGGCAACGGAGAAAAACTCTGGATACACGACATCACTGCAACGGTAACGTAAGATGGCAGCGCCAGTTTTATCAGCTACTGGATGGGGCAGCGGCTTAACTGTCGGCGCGACAGGATGGGCGAGCGCCGCTGCTGCCGCTGTTGGCGTAACAATTTCCGCTCCAGCCGCTGACGTATCAATTGCAGGCTTTGCGCCAAGCCTTGTCATCTCGGCGAACATCAGCGTCCCAGCCGCTGCAACGGTCATCGCCCCGGAAGCGCCAAAGATCGTCGCAGGCTCGCGCGTCGCCGTTCCAGCAGCATCTTTATCAATAGCCGCAGAAGCGCCGCAGATCCGCTCAGGCTCGCGTGTCGCCGTTCCAGCAGCATCCCTATCAATAGCCGCAGAAGCGCCGCAGATCCGCTCAGGCTCGCGCGTCGCCGTTCCAGCAGCATCTTTATCAATAGCCGCAGAAGCGCCGCAGATCCGCTCAGGCTCGCGTGTCGCCGTTCCAGCAGCATCCCTATCAATAGCCGCAGAAGCGCCGCAGATC
>Ga0196901_1001682_pt1 | contig 11005 bp, 20 predicted proteins | sample CB_VirMetaG_FD_169099 | JGI IMG/M metagenome (GOLD analysis project Ga0196901, IMG submission 169099) | Freshwater to marine saline gradient viral communities from Chesapeake Bay - CB_1504_1 Viral MetaG (v3) (version 3) | ecosystem: Environmental > Aquatic > Marine > Coastal | place: USA... | reverse complement strand
GAATCGTAATGAACGTCTGAAATTTGCAGAACGTGGAAAGGTTGTTTTGCTGCGATTTTACTTTTAAAAACGTGTACGGTGCGTGAAATTTGTGTAAACATAAACGCGATAAATGAACCTGGCGACGATCACGAAGATGGCCCCATAAATGAACCAGCGAAAACGTGAAACTCGTTTCGGTTGCGGTGTAACCTCGGACGATTTTCGTTCGATGATTTTGGTTTGCTGGATGTAAACGGTGTCCGGCTTAACGTATTGATCGACGCGAATTGTTTTGTAAGTCGTGTCGTAATTTAGCGTGATGTTTGTTCGCTCGGTTTTGATTGTTTGCGGTCGCGTGATGAGCTGCGGCACGTCGATAATGTGCGTAAATGTTGCCGGAGGAATAACCACGGCGGTGTCGATTTGTGTGGTGATGCGTTCGGTTGTTTCTGCGATTTGTGGACGTCGGCAGCTCGCAAATAAGATGATGAATATCGGAATGAGATATTTCACTTCGTTGAACCGGTTTCGTTAAAATCTCTTAAACGTTTTCGGATAAATGCCGGCAAAAGGTCCGGTTTAATTTTGGTAATGTTTTCGACGACGCTCAACGCTTCGCGTCCAATTAACGCGGCGAAACCTACGGAATTTAACCAAGCGAAAACCGTTCGGCTAGCGTCGTTATCTGCGAAATTTGCAAGGCCGTGTAACACAACCAAAAAAAGCGCGTATAATATGACTTTAGTGAATACCTTTCCGAACGGCGACGAACAAAGATCGTTGTTTTTGTATGCGGCCCATACTCCGGTAGCCGTGTCGATAAGGACCATGACGGCCAGGAACGCGGCAAACTCCCACGCATTAAAAATATATTTCGCAAATGCTTGTTGTAATGTTGCGAATGTGACCGAAGCTAACGAGATGATGACCGATGATTTCATAATTGCAAATTTACGGAAATTCGCTGAATATGTAAATCAATGACGTTTAGTTCGTTGTTTAGTTTTTGTAACCGTTCCGCGCTCATTTTGTATTTCACGGTGTAGATATTGTGTCCGCGCGTTTTGTTGTGTCGTGCTTCGGTAAAATCGCGCGTAATGTATTCGGATTTTCCTTCGTTGATAAATTGTTGCAAATTATCGCGGTAATGTTGTAGGGTTGCGAGCGTGTCCATTAGTTTAGATCGTATTTTTGAATGAGTGAGTTTTGCCAATCGGTCACGTCGTCGGTAAATCCGACCGGGGAGCAAAACCCCTCGGAAGCGAACCAACCGCCATTGACGGCGATCGGTTCGTGTGAAAACTCCCAAATGTGTCCTGATTCGTCCACGGCGGCGAAATTCGCCCACGGAAAGTTAAAATGGTGTAGTATTATCATCGCTTTGAATGTTGATTTTCCACGCTTGCAAGCTGGTAAAAAACTTTTCGTTCCACTCGCGCCCGCGAAGGTCAAAATGTACTTCGGCTGATGTTCCGACGTGGTTTTGATCGATGAGCGTGGTTTTGTCCTTGATAAGCTCGAATTTAATTAGCTGCGGATATTGATCGAGCGTTTCGATAACAAACTCGCGTTTTTGTAGGGCGTTTTTCCCTACCTCGGTAATTTCGCCAACGTGATGCACGCGGCCTGTAACTGTGTAACTCATATTTATTGATTTGTGTTGTTTATTTTAGTCGGAAGCATTAACCCCCAGCAATTTAGTAAATTTTCAACGCTCGAATGAACCGTTTTGTTATTTAATTGTCTGTGCTGCCTCATTTCGATGTGCGTTTTCGATTCTGCCAACACGACGTCGTAAACTTCGCCCGGCGTGAATGCCTTTGTTTTTGGGCCAATATAAAGTGCTTTATAGAACGTCATCTAATGCGTTTAATGCGTTAGTAATTGTCTGCGTTAATTCCTCGCCGGTGATTTTTACATCGTTAAGTTTGACGAGTTCGGCGGCTAATTGTTTTGCGTGAAATTTAACCTTTTGTTTGTATGCGCTGGTTCCTTCGAGTTCGTCTAGCAGCTCCACAAGTAGCACGCTGACGATGTATGTTTTGATTTCGGTTCGGTTCATAGGATTGACAATTGTGATGTTGTTTGTTTAAATCGTTTTACCGCTGCTTGATAGTACTCCTCGTCGAGTTCGATTCCCGTGAAATCAAAATGCATTTTGTGCGCTGCGATTGCAGAACTACCACTACCTAAATGCGTGTCAAGTATCTTATCGCCTTCCTTTGCGTAGTTCATTAAAAGCCACTCGTAGAGCTTGACGGGTTTTTGGGTTGGATGTATTTTGTCAACTTGGTTGTGTTTGTGTATTGAGTAAGTAAATAGCTTTGCGGGTTTCTTCAATCCCATACTTACCCAAGCATATTCTAAAGTCGCAAAATTCGGCATGGCTTGTTGTTTATTCCAACACAAAAAATACTCGCTTGGGGGTAGTTCAAAATTATTAGCACCCCATATTATTTGATTTTTAGATACTCTAAACAACTCACTCCAATATAAACCGCTTGGTTTATCGTTGTTCACGGTTTCCATTCTTTGAAATCTTTTAGCGTGAACATCTTTAGTGCTTGGGGTGGCCGTTACGTTCTTAAACCTTTCAATCCCATAAGGCGGATCAACTATTGCGAGGTCGTAAAAATTATCCGGCGTTTCTCGCATTAAATCCATACAGTCGCCTTGTAATAAACGAACGGAATCTTTTTCGTATTTCATAGTATTTTATTTAAAGGTATCGCCGTCGCGCGGCTTCGGTTTCCTTGTGTGAAACGATACGGCGCGATTGGTTGCGCTCCGTTTATTCGTCTTAAAATTTTGTGGTGATTTTTGGACCATTGCGAATCGGACAGCACTTTCGTCAAGTAGTGCGACGAGTTCGCGATATAAACCTCATCATGTTGCACGGCAATACCGCAGCGACCTAAAACCATTTGCGACGTGTGAACGCTGGGCGTCATTCCGTGCGCTTGCGTGGCAAAATAAATTAGTTCGCCGATGGTCATGGCCGTTCGTGCGTAGTCGGTTTCGACCTGAACGCTTTGCTGCATAATGAACCGCAATAATTGCAATTCGTCGTCCATCTCATCATTGTCATCGTCGTACAAATTACGCGCGGCGATATATTGTTCCGCTTCGTCTTTCGTTGGAGCAAAATCGTTTTGCAGCATCCAACATCCGGCCATCATGGTGCCGATCTGATCTCCCAAACGCCGGTCCGACAACACCACGCCGACCACCTCCGAAAATGTCGCGGCTGCTTCAATTGTTGTAGGTAGTAACTGAACCGCCCGCGACCGAAACCCGGCGATAAACTTGTCGTTAATTAGCGACGTTATTGTTTTGTTGTATTCATCCCATCGGGCGCGCTGCTGGTCGTGGTTGCTGTTTTTTGTCAGTCCCAAAACCGTGATGCGCGAACGGTCGGCTTTCTTTGTTGCTTGGTAAACAATGGAACTAAACGCAAAACAAGATCGGATTCGAAACGATTTCGCCGCGTGCGTCGCGCCGCCTTTCATTATTTGGCCGCTTTTACCGCTTGACGCTGAACGCATTAAATTCAATATACCGTCCATTCGTTGTTGTGCTTCGCGCGTGTCGGCTTCAACTTCATCGAATAAAACCGGCAACGCTTCGCCGTCGAGCGTTTGACGTATTCCGGCCTCCGTCGATTCACCTTCGGGCGTAATTGCGATGTCCTCCAGGAGCTGCCATACCGTGTCCTTCATTAGCTTAGTTTTTCCAACGCCGGACGAACCTGATACCCAAATGTGCGGCCGCCAATTTAACGCGCCACAAATCGGAGCAACGAAACACCATCCGGCCAGCAGCTCGGCGTTTTCTGCGCGCTCCCAATTATACAACCGGAGCGCATCGACAAACTGCGTGCCTTGGTCCGCTGAAATTGGTTCGTTTAGTTTAAAGTTTATTGATTTTCGCCGTTCGTAAATGTATTCCGTATCGAATGCCCCGATGGTTTTTTGCACACCATCGACGATGAGTTTTTGCCCGGTGTGGACCACAACGCGCCCGGCATCCATCCACGCGCCCCGATTTCGAATTTTATCCGCATCGAACAAACCCACGCGCGTGCAAAGATTGATTAAATGCGCGACGGCTGCATCGACATCGACGCCATTTTTATGTGGAAATTTTGCGCTCCAATATGATAAATCGCTGTGTAATTCGCGCAAGGTTGATTTCGTTAAATGTGCGTTGGTGTATGCCGTCACTTGGTTTTTGTCGATGATATAAAAATAGTATGCAAGCTGCATCCCGTTTTTTGAATAACCGACCGGAACAAAATTTAGCGCGTTTTTGCGTTCTGCTTGCTCGATTAATCCGTCCGTGTCGCCGTCGGCGGCATCCCATCCCTTGGGCGCGTTTTGTGGCGCCGGAACCCAACGCGGCGCAATGTTGTAATGTTCGGCGATTGCTTCCATACATTTGCGGCCAGGTTCGTCGTTGTCCGGCCAAAACAAAACGTCGTCGGTTAAAAAAGAAAGGTCTGTTTTGCTCCATCGATTTGTTCCGCCCATCCAAGTCACGCCGGTGTAACCTAATGCGGCCACGGCATCGGCTGTTTTTTCACCTTCGACCAATATCATCGGACCATTCCCGACGATGTACGGCGGCGGATTCGTTGGAGCTTTGGATATCCATTGCCCGCCGCTGAACGTGTACGGACGTATTTTTTTATTTTCGTCGCGTGTAACTTTCACCGTATCGGAATAATGGTACACAGTTGGCGCGTCGGTTGTGAACGGCTGCGATGCGCTCGCATCGGGCGTTATTATTTCCTTCGGTTTTTGCTCCACGTGATACGTTTTGTTTCCGGTGATTTCCTTGACGATTTCGATTGATTCCGGCAACGTTGAACCCGTGTATTTTTGGACAAAATCAAACGCGTCGCCACCTTCACCGCACGCGTGACATTTAAAAATTCCCTTTTTCGGAACGACCGTTAAGCTCGGTTTTTTATCGTCGTGAAATGGACACGTCGCGATAAATTCCGCCGCGTTTGGTTTTAGGTGCAAGTAATGACCAACGACGTCGGCGATGTTAGTGGTTTCTTTTAGTTCGTGTATGGTCATAAGATTCGATTGCTTTAAATATCTCAAAAACTACTTGCGGAACGACTGCGTTTCCGTAAGCTTTTATTGATTCGTTTCGCCACTTTGGAAAGGTAATTCCGTCCAATTCGGTGGGAAGCCCATCATCTCCCCCACAAATCGGGGATTGAGTTGGGAAATTTTGCCAGTCATTTCCCGGCTTCGCTTCGTTTGACGTGCGATAATATCCTCCAGATTTCCCTTGTTTCTGTCGTTGCTGCAATTCCCCCCGGCTGCTCTCGCTCTCGGTGTCGGTAGCATTCCGTTCATCGCTAATGTAGGAAGTCTTGCCCCATAGACTACTCCCTGCGGCCCTATTTCCGAATAGCCCGTTTCGGTCACTATGACCTTTCTTTGTTTGCTCGCCCCCTTCCAATCTCTTGCTGATGTTGTCGGCAACATCCCCGAATATTTCACCTGACTGAGTAAGCTCCCGAATTGAGTTCCGTTCTTGTACCCGTTCTTCTGCGCTCTCTCCCTCATCTTTTGTGGTTCCTCGTCCGTCATTACACTTGTCGGAGTAAGCAACAAACCAAACTCTGTCGCGTCTATGCGGTGCGTCTTTGCCACAAGCTGGAAGTATAAACGGTTGGACTTCGTACCCTTGAGCTTCCAAGTCAGTTTGCACCTCGTCGAATACCATTCCCCCGTTCCAATTAACAAGCCCGCGAACGTTCTCGCCCACAACCCAACGTGGCTGAATCTCTCGAATTGCTCTAAGCATTTCTGGCCACAAATGGCGTTCATCATCTTTGCCGCGTCGCTTTCCGGCTGTGCTGTATGGCTGGCATGGGAATCCCCCCGTGAGTATGTCAATTCGTCCTCGGTGAACAGTGAAGTCTGTTTTTGTGATATCTTCATAGCTTATTGATTGTGGCCAATAATGTTTTAATACTTGTTGCCCAAATTTATTCCATTCGCAATGGAAAACGTTTTCCCATTGCATCCATTCCGCGGCTAAATCAAAACCGCCGATTCCGCTAAATAAACTACCGTGTTTCATGGCATCTCATCCGTTAGCTTTTTATACTTCAACGGCCTACCTTCGACGTTTTCCCATTTATTTATGTTTGTCGCGCTTTTTATGTCGATCACGTTCGCCGATTTCATCGCAATAATTTTAAGCGGGAACCCTTTTTTAATTTGCCACGCTCGCGAAAATCGTGACGCGCTCGCTCCGTCTAAACCGCGCATTTGGTGATCGGGCCAAAACTTGTCGAAGACATCCAAAGTATTTTCCACGACGTCGCGGCGCAATGTTCGCCCAGCTCCAAAAACTAAACTTCCGGAATAGTATTTCATTTCCGCGCTGTTGTACTTCCAATAATACATCGAAGTAAAACCAAACGCCAAACGATTTTCAATGATGCACGCCGCCAACCGTAGCCACCCGGCATCGGTGATTAAATCGTCGCTGCCTAACTGCATCATGTAGGCCCAATCGTCGTTTAATGCGTGCGCTAATAGTTCATTGTGCTTGCGTCCGATTTGCTCGTTTTTAGTCAAATAGATATTGAATTGATACGATTTAGCGACGTCCAAATTTGGCGTGTCACTTACGGCGATGTATGGAACTAATTTAATTCCGAGCGATTCAAAAATGAATTGCCCGCGTTGAACTCCTTGAAAACAAATATCTGTTATTTCCGGGCGTTCGTGTGTGGTAATTAGTAGTGCTATTCTCATTGTTTTGATTTGATTAAACGAACCGCGTCCGCTTCGCTGCGACAAACGCCCGCAATACCTCCGGCCTCGTTTACTTGGTTTATAAAGTTTATTTGTTCTGCTGTTGGTTTTCCTTTGGCTGTTTTCACTTCAATCGCCGTGAACACCGCGAACCGTTTTCCGGCGTGTTCAATCGTTGTCCATCCAATTAAATCGCTGCTGCCTTTAATTAACCCGGCGTGAAATGGACGCGCATTTGCGATATAAACGCCACCGTCCGCCGTTCGTTTTGCTGCTCCGGCCCAAGTTCGCCCGACGTTATTTCGGAATATCTTGGATCGTTCCCGGCTTGCGGCTAACATGATTCGTTTTTGGATTTCGTGTTCTCTCATCGTTTCCGTGCGTGATAAATTTTATAAGCCCATCCGATATTATAACCTCGCGCCTTTGCCAGCTTAATAAGATCGTCCAACGTTTGCGCCTTGCCTTGTTCCTTTCGTTTTTCGACGCGCTCGATTTCAATCAACTCGCCTTCGCGCTGCTCGATTTCGCGTGGTGATGGTGCGCGCTCGTGTTTGCACTCCGGGCAAATTTTCGAGCGTTCGTAAATATAAAAACATTTTTCACATTGGTGAACGCTCTCGCTATCCTGGACGCGGCCCTTTCGTTTTTCCGCCGTCAAGGTCCAACCGTGATCGTCCGTCGGCAACCCGTGCCGCTGGCAATTTCCAACGTGGTCGATAATAATCGCCTCGGTTTTTCCTTCGCTCGGTCTTAATGCGCGCCCTACTTGCTGCAAAAATAGTCCTTTCGATTGCGTTGGCCGGAGCAAAATTGCCGCGCCGATGTTCGGAACGTCGAAACCTTCGCTAATTAGATCGCAGCTGCACAACACCCGAACCGACTTGCCCAGCTCCGAAACGATGCGATCACGTTCGTCGCCTGGCATATTTCCATAAATGGCGGCGGCCTTGTGTCCGGCCTTATTGAACGCTTCGGCAACGTCGATTGCGTGTTGAACGCTGATGCAAAACACTACGGCGGTTTTGCCTTCGGCTAACTTCGTGTAGTGCGAAACAACGCCGCCCGTGATTGTTGGTTTGTTTATCGCTTCCACTAAATCGCCCTTGTGAAAATCGCCCATTTGTATGCGAATCTGCGACGTGTCAATTTTGGCCGGTGCAAAACATCGCGGCTTAACTAAATAACCGCTGGCGATTAAATCGGTCATCGTCGCGCCAATTAACATCGAATCGAATGATTCCGATAAACCTGAACCGTCCGCCCGGCATGGTGTCGCCGTCACTCCGATGACGTATGAACGCCAATTATTAACGATTCGCTGCCATGTCGTCGCGTTTGCGTGGTGCGCCTCGTCGATGATAATAATCGACGGCGGTTCGATTTCGTGTAAACGATTAACAACCGTCTGCACCATTCCCACAATAACGCGATTTGTCGGCGTTGGTTTCCCGGCTTCAATGGTTCCAATGTCGCCGCCATACTTATCGACCGTTTGCCGAAGCAGCTCCACGCGATGAACTAAAATTAAAACGCGTCCGGTTGCCTTTGCGGCGATGTGGTTAAATATCACCGTCTTGCCTCCGCCCGTTGGCAACACCAGCAGAACGCGCCGATGTTGCCGTAATTTATCGCGAAGGCCGTCTATTGCCTTGGTTTGATATTCGCGCAGAATCATTTTAGTGCTTTGTGCGTGTCGGTTAGCTTGCGAATAATCTCGACCGTTTTCGGATCGCGTTTACGCCATAGTTTGACCGTGCGCCATTGAACGTCGGCGGCCTTGCATAATTGCGGAACGGTTAAATTGACCTCATCCGCCATGTCTTGAATCTCCTTAAAAATCATATCTTTCCAAAATTTCGCGAACGTCGCCGATCGCTTGTAAATAACCTAAATTAAACATCGGATCTTCGCCCTTTGTGGCTTCCTCGACCTTTATCATTAACTCAATATAAATTGCGTTTTTCATTTTTCCAATTTTGCAAGCGCAGCCGGCGCGATGTTAAACGTTTCTTTGATTTTTGGCAGCGTTGTTTTTTTATCGGTCAATGCCTTGACAACCGCCGGCCATGCTGGGTGATTTTCGTCCAGCATCGGAACGCGCGACCGGATGCGAACCGCGTCCACCGTTTCCCCGAATGCGCTCACCTTCGTTTTGAATGCTGCGAAGTACTTGTTTTGCCAATCTTCGACGTATGGACCGAATAATTTTGCGATTGTTTTTTGGTTCGTGCTGTTCAAAATAAGCGGTTTGTTTTTGTCAAGGTGCGCGACTAAGCACGATTCGCGCCGACCATCTCCGCCGGTGACTTCCTCGCGTTCGACCTTGGTGATTTTCAAAATGACATCGGTTTGCTCGATATCCCAGCTCCCAAAATAATTGGTATCGGTTAATTTTTTGTAGTGTGTTTTCATGGTTTTATATTATTTCAAAGTTTATAATCTGCTGTTCCAACATTTCAATATACCTTCTTTGTGCATCAAACATTTGCGAGCACAAAACTAACTTTTTGATTACATCTTCTTTTGTGTATTTATTTGCTTCTTCTGTTGTGATAACTCTCATCTCAATTTAATTTTATAAGTGTTTTGGGTTTATACTAATTCAATAATTTCGTCGCTATACGCTGGCCATTCGCCGCGCTGTGTGCATTGGAGCCACGTTGTGACATTATCCAAATACAGCTCGCGCCCCTCCTCGCGTAGTCCTTCGCTCAAACGGTAAACGCCAACGCCGAACGGCGCGTTTTTTTCTACGGCGACAAACACAAAATCGGTCGGGCGACTACCCGTGGCCGCTTCAACGCCGTCGGTGTAAAATGCGTCCTGGACGTGATAACGATATTTCAGAACCGAACGCATGAAACCTTTTGGCGATGCGTCGTCGGTTGTTTTCAAATCGACGATAACACCGTCCGACGTCATCCAATCCGTGCGGCATCGGCACGCCGCGCCCGTGGTCGGTTCGTCGAATAAAAACGTCTGCTCTGCCATTCCGGACCGAAGCAGCTCGGCGGCTGCTGGATGCCTTAAAACCGCTTCACGCATTGCGTGGGTGCGTTCAACCTCGTCGGCTGTGATAATTGGCATCGTTTGCGAATCGCGCCATTCTCGTGCTTCCTTCGTTCGGAATGAATCGAACGGTGATGTGACGTAATTTTGCACGCCTTCTAAAATATATTCGTGAACGATGCGCCCGATTTTCATCGCTTCGGTTTCCTTCGTTTGTGTTTTGAAATGCGCCGGTGATCGTGCGATTTTGTCCAGACCGCTCTTACTAATTCGGTCGGTCATGTTGTGGTAATCTGTGATGTTCATGGTTTTGGTTGGTTTAAAAAACGACCGCGCCCCGTAAATTTGCGCGGCCGTTGGCAAGATTTGCGCCGACTAAACCCCCGGCGACATTAGGGCTGTTCTGTGAATGTTTGTGACGATTTGCATGGCTTTTGCTCCGGTTGCACCGGTTTTGATTCGTACCCAGCGCAAAAGTAAATCGTTCGCGCTGTGATAACCTTGTTTTTGAATCGCGCCGAAACGCAAACGGCGGCATTGTTCCTTCGTTAATTTCATGGTTTGGTTTGTTTGTTTCGTGGTGCAATATAGATATAATTTTAACACCGCCAAAATTTTTACATAAAAAAAACGGCCACCCCTTTCGAGATGACCGCTAAACCAAAACAAACAAACCAGGAAACCACCCCCAGCACCATCAATACAACCATATCGCGTCGAGCTTGTCCGGATCATTATCGACGTGAATAAATGTTTTTGAAATTCCAATGCGACGAAAACCAACGTCCAACAAAGCCGATACAATTATTAACCTTTGCGCGCTTGACGAACACGCAATGTCTGCCGCTCTGCCTTTTATATGGCTGCTGCCTTTTACGCCGCCAACCTTCGCGTTCCATTTTAACGTTCGCACGCCGGACGTAATTACAAACGGCACGTCTGCGATGTGTCGCGCTGCGTCGAGCATCTGCAAAAATTCGGCGTTCATTGTGCGACCGCTTCCAGGTTTGTCGGGCGAATCAAATTCAGAATAATCAAAGTAAATCATATGCCTATAGTGTTTTTTACGACTTGATTAACGATGTCGGTTAATTCGTTCACCTTTGCGATTATTTCCGCATTCGTGGCCGTCGCTTTGAGCTTTGTAATATCTTCCCAATTTTCCGGCGTTAATTCTGTTAATTTCATGATAATTCTATTGTTAATGAAGGACGAACCAACGT
>Ga0196901_1001679_pt1 | contig 11016 bp, 14 predicted proteins | sample CB_VirMetaG_FD_169099 | JGI IMG/M metagenome (GOLD analysis project Ga0196901, IMG submission 169099) | Freshwater to marine saline gradient viral communities from Chesapeake Bay - CB_1504_1 Viral MetaG (v3) (version 3) | ecosystem: Environmental > Aquatic > Marine > Coastal | place: USA... | reverse complement strand
GTCAATTTAGTTTGTAGTGTCAATTTAGTTTGTAGTGTCAATTTAATTTTGTAATATTACATATTAATTTATAAGATGAAACAAAAGAGTAAACATATAAGTACTATCGAAGCTAAAAAAATAGCTATGAAAGACATATCTAAAGATTTTGATGTTAATTATGTTTATCATGAAAAAACAGTTTTAAAGGATTGTAAACGAATAAACGATAGTAATGATTAAGTATTATATTGGAGTCGCTAAAAATGGTTTTAAATTCTATTGCTTTGCAAGTAATGAAGATGAAGCGAAAGTAAAACAAGATAATTTAATATTGTTATATCCAGAAGTAAAAAGAATATAGTTATGGCAGCACCAATAGGTAATAAATATAATGAGATTTGGGATATAGAAACAGCAGAACAATTTTGCAATGATGTTTTAGAATATATCCAAACAAATAAAAAGTGTCGTTCTCTTGCTGAGGCTTGTGTTGAGCTTGGTCAATATGAAGAATTACTAAGTTATTTACATCATAAATTCGACAAAGACTTTAAATCAATAAAAAAGGCAAAGGATATTGTGAAAACTCGTTTAGTTAATCAAGGCTTAGATGGTGATGCTAATCCTACTATGGCTATATTCATTTTAAAGAATAATCATAACATGACTGATAAGCAACAAACAGACGTAACCACTAATGGAAAAGATGTAAACGGAACGCCTAATATAGTTTTTCTTGACTTAGATAGTGATGAAGATAATGAGTAAATGGATATAAAATTTAGTAAGAAATATCAAAACCTTTTTAAACTTCTAAGAAACGAATACAAAGAAGTTGATACAATAGTTATAACAGGAGGGCGTTCATCTGCTAAGTCTTTTGTTGTAGCTATTTTCTCTTTAGTAGGGTTAGTAGAGTACGCATGGGATATTTTATACACTCGTTTTACAAATGTATCTATTACCGATTCTGTTAAACCCGAAGTAGATGGTAAAATTGAGCTTTTAAACTATCAAAATAAAGTAGTTTCAACTAATACGCATATTGAACACAAAGGTAATAGAATAGCTTTTAAAGGTATTAAGACAGGAAGCAAACAACAAACTGCTAACCTTAAGTCTTTGAGTGGGTTTAATGTTTTTGTAGTAGATGAAGCAGAAGAACTACCAGATTACGAAACATTTGAAAAGGTTTTTTTATCTATCAGAAGCAACCAAAAAAGAAACTTAACTATATTATTATTAAATCCTGCTTCAATACATCACTGGATATATAAATATTTCTTTTTAGGTAAACGAATTAAAGCGGGTTACAACGGTGTTAAAGATAATGTTATGTATATTCATACTTCTTACTTAGACGTTCCGCAGGAGTACATAGCTGATAATATAAAGGCGTATTATAAAAATCTAAAGATAACCAACGGAAAGAAATACAACGAGGTTGTAATGGGCGGATGGTTAGACTCAAAAGAAAATAGAATATACAAAGGCTTCGGAATGGTTACTAAAGAGTTTTACGATGGTTTACCTTATCCAGAGTATTACGGAATGGATTTTGGTTCTACTAATCCAAGTTCTGTTGTAGGTGTTAAGTTTGATGGTAATGATAGTTTCTTTAGTCATGAATATTTATACAAGCCTATTAGTCAAATGACAGGTACATTAGCTGAAAACTTAATTGCAGCAGGTGTACGTAAAGATTTACCTTTAGTTTGTGATAGCGCAGACCCTACGAGAATAGGAGAGCTTTTAATGGCTGGTTTTAATGCTATGCCAGCAAACAAAGGAGCGGGTTCTGTTAATCAGGGTATCGACTTTGTTAATTCTATGAAGAACTTTTATACAGAATGTTCTTTAAACTATGAAAATGAATATGAAAATTATGAATGGGAGGTTATAAACGGAATGAATTTAGATAGACCGATTAAAAAAAATGACCACATTTTAGACGCAGACAGGTATATTAAAACATTTTTACAATTTTATTTAGGTATTAATCAAAAATAATTTAAAAATAAATTAACTTTTATTTGTTTTATTCAAATTAATTTTATTATATTTGTGAATTATAACAACACGTTCTTTATTTATGGGATTATTTGACTTTTTGAAAAAAACTAAAATAACAAGAAGATACGACGGTACAGTTTCTTTTGAGCTTGATAACAATGCTTTTAGCAGTTCTCAAGAATACTTAAAATGGAGTTTAAACAATCCTGTTTTATTCTCTATTATTGCACTACGTTCAAAAATGGTTTCCCAAATGAAGATAACACACATTGACTCAAAAGGGAATGTTATAGAAAATAGCGACGTTTTAAAACTATTAAAACAACCTAATTATTTCCAATCACAAGAAGACTTCTTTTTTCAATTAGCTTGGTTCTTATCGGTTAACGGTAACAACTATACTTACAAAAAACAACCTTTATCGACTCAATTACCTAAAGCACTTTACAACCTTATACCGAGTGAAATAGACTTTGATAAGGTAATGAACATTGATAGATTTATTAGTGAAGATAAAGACTTCAAAGAAGTAGGTAAAAAGACTATTAATTACACTTTAGATAGTCAAGAGTATAAATTACCTTTAAATACTATTATACCTTTTTACGATATTACCAACGGTTTAACTTGTAATTCATTATTAGCAAGTCCGTCACGTATTAAAGCTATTGAAAAAACCCTAATGAACATTGATGAGAATTTAAAGTCTAAAAACTTGAATTTAAAGATGTCGCAAAAGTATTTAGGTGTTAATAAAGATAATTTTAACGGTGTTAGTTCTCCTTTAAAAGCTGGAGATAAAGAAATTATAGAAAAGACTTTAATGTCTAAATCTTTACTTACTACTAATGGAAACATAGAGGTTAAACACTTAATAGGAGATTTAAAAAGGCTTTACTTAGATGAGCAGTTTGCACAAGATGCTCAAACTTGTTTACTTGCATTTGGTTTAAATAATGATGTTTTAAATTACTTTGCAGGGGGTTCTTCTACATTTGAAAACCAAGAAAAGGGAGAGCAGAGATTTATACAAAATGAAATACAAAGTACATCTGATAACATAGTTAATAGCTTTGCATCTTCTTTGGGTTTAATTGATAAGGGAGAAAGTTTAAAAGCTACGTTTGACCATTTACCTATTATGCAAAGTTTAATGTTAGATAAGATTGCAGTACTTACTGAATTGCAAAATACTATTAAGATAGGTTTAGAGAATGGAACTATGCAAAGTTCAGAAGCTATTGAAATGACAAAGAATTTACGAATTAAATTAGGTTTATAATGGATGTAAAAGAAATTGAAAAACATTTAACTAAAGAAGATTTAAGTCCAGAGTTAAAGAAAGCATTAGAGCAAAGAAAAAAAGCATTACTAAATAATAATGAAATATTAAAATGATAAAATGCAAGGTATTAAATAAAGAGTTTGCGACTAAAGAAGATATGTTTGCAGAGTTAAGAAAATCAAAGAAACAATTAATTGATTTTAAAACTTCACAAATATACAAGAGATGTGAAAAAGACAATAGTATTTATGCGCGCCCTATTGATGTATCTAAGTACTCAGAGGCTAACAAAGGGATTCAAGGAGATGAAAACTTTTATTATGTAGCTGTTAATTCTACAGGTATATTGGATAGTCATGGAGATTTACACGTAAAAGGTATTTGGAATAAGTCAATTAAAGAACAACAAGGTAAAAACTATTTAGTATTAGACCATAAAATGGAGGTTGGTAATACAGTAGTTAAAAAAGAATACATAGAAACTTTTGCAATGGATTTGCCTTTTAGTGTAGTTGGTAAAAATTATGATGGTAATGGAGAGTTTTTAATTTATAAATTCCCTAAAGACAAAGTAATTAATTCAATTGCTAAAGAATGGTTAGAGAGTGGAGACGCAATAGAAAGTTCTGTAAGGATGCAATATGTTAAAGTATCTTTAGCAATGAATAGCGAAAACAAAGCAGATGCAGAAGAAAAATCCACTTATGATAATAACATTGATTTAGTAGCTAATAAGTCAGACTTTGACAATATAGAGTATTTCTTTGTAGTTAAAGAAGCTGCTAACAGAGGAGAAAGTAGTTTGGTGTTAGCTGGTAGTAATCATGTTACTGGCGTAATACAAATTGAAGATAAACAAGAGCCGCTGAAAAGCACTATTGATAACGAGCCGTCAAGCGACACTCAAACAGAATTACAAAAACAATTATTAACAGAATTATTACAAAAATTTTAAACAAATGGAAGAAATTATTAAAGAATTAGGTCTTAAAATAGACGCTATGAAAAACGAGTCAGTATCTAAAGCTGAACTAATTGAAATGATGTCTAAAGTTAAAGACTTAGAAACTAAAGGAGAAGAAGTAAATTCTTTAAAATCTAATTTAGAAGAAGTAGCTTCTAAAGTTTTAGAACTTGAAACTAAAGGAAGTACTAAAGCTGAAACTGAGTCTTTAAAATCTATCTTAAATTCTAAAAAAGAGGATTTAGCTAAGATGAAAGAAAAAAGCGGTTCATCTGTTCAATTCGTATTGAAAGCTGCTGGAACAATGGCACTTTCTACTAACACAACAGGGCAAATACCACAAGCTGAAAGAGAAAGCGGAATTACAAGAATTGTAAGACGTAACCCTTTTATCCTTGAGTTAGTAAATGTTGGAACAATTATGTCTAATGTTTGGGAATGGGTAGAACAAAAGAACGCTGATGGTGGTGCTGCTTTAACTGCTGAGGGTGCTGCTAAGTCTCAGGCTGATTTTGATTTAGTTGTAGCTTCTGCTAATGTTAAAAAAGTAACTTCTTACATTAAAGTTACTAAAGAGATGTTAGATGACGTTGAATTAATGCGTTCTGAAATTGACCAAGAATTAACTGAGCTAATTCAATTGTCAGTTGATGAAAAATTATTATCTGGTGCTGGTGGTGCTGACATTGTTGGTATTAACTTAAACGCTACTGCTTACGCTGCTGGTGCTTTTGCTTTAGCAATTCCAACACCTAACAACTTTGATGTTTTAAGAACTGCAATCAATCAAGTTAGAGTTAATTTATTTGAGCCTACTTATATCGTAATGCATCCAACTGATGTTACTTCTATGGACTTAGCTAAAGCTTCTGATGGTCATTATGTATTACCTCCATTTGCTTCAAATGATGGTACTATTGTAAGTGGTATTAGAGTTGTAGCTAATACGGGTGTAGCTATTGATAACTTCTTAGTAGGTGATTTCACTAAAGCGGGTGTTAGATTTAAAGAGGGTTTAACTATTAATGTAGGTTATGAAAATGATGACTTTACTAAAAACTTAGTTACTATCTTAGCAGAAGTTAGATTTGTGCAAAGAGTAAAATCTAACCATTACGGAGCTTTTGTAAAGGGTGTTTTCTCTACTGCTATTACTGCATTGACTAAACCATAATTAACTTGGAAGTTATACTATTAAAAGACTGGGCGGATTATAAAAAATCCGCTTTAATCCAAATAGAAGATAAAGATGTATTGAATAAAGGTTTTGAAATTGGACTTTTTGAAGATGCAAACAAAGTAAAAGAAAAACCTAAAAAAAAGTAAATAATGAGCATTAATAACACGGATTTTTTTATTAACGATTTATACATACCATTAGCTAAAGGTACTATTTCGGGTACTCCGACAACGGAAACGCCAAATAGTCAAAGCTATGTATTAGAATTGATTAGTGAAGTTGAAAAAGAAGTGTTATTAAACTCTTTAGGTTTAGACTTGTATAATGAACTATTGGCTGCTTTGGTAGATTTACCGAGTGCAGACCAAAAATGGAAAGATTTAGTAAACGGTGTATCGTATGATGGTAAAGTTTGGGAGGGTTTAGACAATTCAAAAAACCTATTACTATACGCTGTTTACACTCTTTTTATTATGAATAATTCAAACTTTCTTACTGCTGTTGGAACTTCAAAACCTAATTCAGAGAATAATACAAATGTATCTAATTCTCAAAAGGTTAGTTATGCGTGGCAAAAGTTTTTATCGAAGTATCAAAATGGGTGTTTAGCTGAACCGCTTATTTATAGTGACAGCGGTGCTAATTTTATAGATTATTACGGGAATAATGATAATATAGAACGTAGTTTATACCAATACTTAAATGATAACTTAGCAACGTGGGATACTTGGAAGTCTGAAAACTTTAGACTATATGAACAAATTAACAGTTTTGGTATATGATAGTCTTTGAAGATAGATTAGCTGAATTATTCGACACTTTGCCTTTAATGAATGTTAACGGTAATGATTATAAAGTTTTTTTTAATTGGGGTACGCAGGATGTTTTAAATAAATATCTATCCTTACCAGATATACAAAGTAGATACCCTTTAATATGGTTAACTAATGCAGAAGATAGTTACAAAACAGGTACAAATTACGTTAGACGTGATAATGTTAGGTTAGTATTAGCTATGCACTCAGATAAGGCTGATTATTTTAACCCAGAGGTCTTTAATACAGATTATGAAGTAGTTTTAAACCCTTTGTTAGAAAACGTCTTAAATGCTATTAAAAGAAGCTCTATTACAAGAGCGGGTTTAGACTTTAAAGTTCAAAGACTACCAAATTATAGTGTTAACCAAAATGAAGCTACTTTAGACGTATGGAACGCAATAACATTAGATTGCTCAATTGAAATAACAGACAATTGTTTAAAACCAATTAAATATTAATAAATGGCAAAGAAAAAAGTAAGAAATGTAGTAATAGAAAAAAGCTACATATTAAAAAAACGGTTCGTTACAAGTGATAGAGTTTACGAGATAGGCTCAACTTATTCACATAATGACCAAAGAGTAATTAAATTTTTAAAACAACAAGAAATAATATAATATTATGGCATTAATAGATATAGTAAATAGCGTAATGTGCGGTGCTTCTGATGTACTTGGAACAGGAACAAAAAACTGTAAACAAGATATTAAAAGAGTGACTACACTTGCTTTAATTGAAAGAGGTTATACTTTCGTAGATGGAGATATTAACACTCTTGCAGGGGTTAAATTATTACAACAAAAAGGTAAAGCAATTATTTTAAATGGAGTTGTAGAGATTGCAGATAACACTGCTGATGACAACATTATTACTCGTACAGGTTCGGGTGAGAAAATTGTAGCTGGTAAAAACCCTTATGAATACACAGTAACTTTTGATAACGGATTAGCGTACCACAAAGCATTGACAACATTAAGTTCTTACAGAGGTTATGATATTGTTTTCTTTGACTCTAAAGGTGATGTTTTCTTTACTCAAACTAAAGCGGGTCTTTATAAAGGATTTACTTTAGGTATGTTTGAAAATGGTAAGTATATGATGTCTAACGGTGCGGATGCAGCGAGTCAATCAGTAAGTTTCCAAATGATTAACAGATTAGAGTTTGACGAAAGAGTAAGTTGGATTGTTTCAGACAATTTAGATTATAACGCACAAGAGGATTTAGATGGTTATAATGATGCTGCTATTACTTTGGTTGCGCCTGCTGATACAGCTACTTCTGTTGCGTTTTCTGTACGAACTAATGCGGATAATCATTTAGTATCTATAAGCGGTTTAGTTCTTGCTGATATGGTTTATACTGTAAATGGTGCTACTGTTGTACCTACGTTATTAAATGAGGTTTCTGCTGGTAATTACACTTTAACGGTTGCTGCCTTAAGTGCTGCTGATGTTATTACTTTAGCTTTATTTGATGGTGCTGCTAATTCTTACATCGCTGATGTAGATGGGGTACTTTATAAGTCAAATATTGCGACTACTGTTGTAGTTTAGTTTTTTATTTATATTTTTATTTTATTGGGGTGTTGGTTTACGGATTAACACCCTTTTTTTAACACTTCCTTTTTATGGCTCGTACTATCTTTGATTATATGCAAAATGTTAAAGGCGTTCGAGATAACATACCAAATGAAACTGAACGCATAATAAAAGCAAAAGAAAAGTTTATTTTAGACTTAAATAGACAGGCTCAACTTATGCAAGGTATTGATTCAGATGGAGAAAAAATAGCACCAGAATACAAGCCTTTTACAATAGAGATTAAACAGTTAATCGGGCAACCTTACGATAGGGTTACTTTATTTTATAGTGGTAAGTTTTACGCTAAATTTAGAATAAAGTTTGATAAGTCAAATCTTACCTTTCAGATAGATTCAACTGAAGAAAAAGTAACTAAATTAGTTATTAAATATGGAGATAACATATTTGGATTAACTAAAGAAAATCAAGAAATACTAAACAATAAAATACTACTACCAGAACTATGGACTTTCTTCAAAAAATATTTATAAAAAAACCTAAACAAGAGATATTAACAATGTATTATAATTGTGCTGATATTTCGTTATTCAATTGGATTAAGTATTTAGAGTCGCAAGATTTAAGATACTTTAATGCTGAATTTAAAGAAAGTAAAGAGAATAAAAACGCTATGGAGTCTGTTTTCGGGGAGTACATAGAACTAACAGAAAACAGAACAATAATCTCGCGTTTTGGCAAGATGCATAAGATAATGAAGTTAGACGGTAAGTATAAAACGGTTTCTTTGTTAATTAGAGCCTTATACAACTACAAAAAAGAGTGCGGTATGGGTATTTTTAATGATTTAATTAAACAATTAGAAGCGCACAACTACAAAATTGATAAAAGTAAAGACATATTTAAACAACTTGAAAACATAAATTCACGTATTCAAGGGTTAAAAACTCAAATAGAACTTATTGAAATTGAAATTAACAAAGATGACAGTAAAGAAAAAACTAACCTCGAAAGTGAAATTATAACAGTAGGAAGAATATTAGAGTTAAAATACAAGATAGAACCAAAGGAAACAACACTAAAAGAGTGGATAGAACTTTGTAAACAAGCTAAAAAAAGCGTAAAAGATGGCAAATAGTATAGATTTAATAGTTAGTAAACAAGCTCAAGAGGGTTTAGATAAATTATATGCTAATTTACAACTAACACATAAAGAGTTAATTTCTATTTCTAAAATTCAATTAGACTTTGCAGGTGGTAAAAGTCCTCAAAGTTTAGAACAATTTACAACTGCAACTAAAAGATATTCAGCAAATCAAAAGGAATTAACCGCAGTTGAAAAGGAACGTTTACGAGTTGAAAGAGCTTTAGAAACTACTCAAGCAAGAATAGCAACCGCAAACGATAAAAATACACAAAGTTTAACACAACAAAAAGGAGTTTTAAAGGCTGTTAATTCTGAATACGCTAAACTATCACAAAAACACGCAGAAGCGTCAAGAAGTGTACAGGATTTGATAGCACGTGGTAAATTAGCGACTCAAACACAAAAGCAATATAATAACGAATTACAAAACGCTCAAGGTAAATTTAACCAACTTAATAGCAGAGTAATACAAGCTGATACTGCTGTTAAAAAATTCAATAGAAATGTAGGAAATTATCCAAAAGCAGCGGGGCAAAATATTAGAAGTTTATTAGGTGCGTTCGGTTTAGTTAGTGGTGTTTATTTATTTGCTTCTGCTATTAAAAGTGCATTTACAACTGTAAAAGACTTTGATAAAGCTAATGCGGATTTAGCCGCTACAATGGGAACTACAAGAGCTTCTATTACTTCTTTAACAAATGACCAAAAGAGGCTTGGTGCAACTACTAAATTTACTGCTACTGAGGTTGCAGGACTTCAAAAAGAGTTTGCTAAATTAGGTTTTAGCCAAAAAGAGATATTAAACGCTACAGAAGCTACTTTAGCCTTAGCTGCTGCTGTTGATACAGATTTAGCTAATGCTGCTATGGTTGCGGGTTCTACTTTAAGAGGTTTCGGTTTAGATGCTTCTGAAATGGGTAGAGTTACTGACGTAATGGCTTCAAGTTTTACTAAATCGGCTTTAGATATTGAAAACTTTAGGGAGTCAATGAAGTATGTAGCGCCTATTGCAGCACAAACAGGTGTTAGTATTGAGTTTGCTACTGCTATGCTTGGTAAATTAGCTGATGCGGGTGTTAAAGGTTCTCAAGCGGGTACGTCTTTACGCCGTATTTTGACTGAAATGGCTAAAACAGGATTGCCAGCAGCTCAAGCTTTTGATAAGGTTGCAAGAAGTGGTATAAGTGTTACTGAGTCAATGGATGAAGTAGGTAGAACCGCACAAACTGCATTATTAGTATTGAGTAAATCTAAAGACGGTGTTAATGATTTAGCTAAAGCATTAGAGAACGCTGGAGGTGCTGCTCAAAAAATGGCTGATGAACAACTAAAATCTTTAGACGGACAATTGACTTTATTATCTTCTGCATGGGATGGTTTTATTTTATCTATGCAAAGTGGTGATGGTATTTTAACAACTATGTTTAAGGGTGCTATTGAGTATTTAACCAAGTTTTTAAATATGGTTACTAATGCAAATAAATCGTTTAAAGATTTGCAGTTAGAAATATCAAATAGTTTTTATGAAAATGAAAAAAAGAGTGTTGAAGATGCTGCTTTAGCTTATGCTGAACAAGTTAAAAAAAGGACTCAAAGTGATGATAATTATTACGAAAATAAACGAAACAAAGAAATTGAATTAGCTAATTTTAGAATAAAACAATATGAAATAGAATTATATGAAGCTGAAAAAGGGAGTAAATCAAGATTAAGCGTATTAGAAGAAGAAGAAAAGAAAAGTAAAAATATATTAACAGGAGGTTTTTTTAATTTAAAGAGCTTAAACGCTGCAAAAAAAGCGTATCAAGATAATCAATTAGAAATAACAAATACTAAATCTAAAATTGAGGCTTTAAAATCAGTTATAGAGGGCGTGACTAAAGTTGAAGATGCAAATAGTGAAGCTACAAATGCAAATACTGGAGCTAAAGAAAAAAATACAAAAGCAACTAAGAAAAACGCAAAAGCTAAAGAAGATGTAAGATTTGCTTTGATGGGTTCTGTTGAATGGTTTGAAAAGCTAAAGAGAGTATTAATAGAAGAACAAAACCAAGTATCTACTAATTCCGATATTTGGGAGGATTATCA
>Ga0196901_1001676_pt1 | contig 11020 bp, 9 predicted proteins | sample CB_VirMetaG_FD_169099 | JGI IMG/M metagenome (GOLD analysis project Ga0196901, IMG submission 169099) | Freshwater to marine saline gradient viral communities from Chesapeake Bay - CB_1504_1 Viral MetaG (v3) (version 3) | ecosystem: Environmental > Aquatic > Marine > Coastal | place: USA... | reverse complement strand
CTGCTTATCAAAAGCATATAAAGGAACAACACTAGGCTTACCATCCTGACCAACACCCTGCATAGCCTGCTGCAATAGTTGATCATTCAAATCAATCTGCGACTCATCAACTTCAAGCAACCGAGCCATGCGCTGCTTGTATGGTGCAGCAATATCAGCAGGGTCCATACCAGATTGGATACGATCAGACCACGCAGGGAAAGCGCCAACAAGGTAAGTGTTGCGTAAATCCTGCAACACATCATCCTCAGTAGTATCACCTTTAACAATACTTTTCACATAGTTATTAACCATGTTATCGGATAACTCTAAGCCATTCTTTAAAGCCCATAATTTAATGTTACGCTGAGACATTCCAGCGGAACCTTTAATATCACCAGAATCAAAAGAAATATAGTTAGATAAAGCATTATTTAATTCTGAAGGATTCATGTTCATTCGGCGTGCCTGCACAGCAAGATCACGCAACTGATCCTCAGTTAACGTGGCACCATAACTAGACGCTTGATCACGCAATGTTTCCACTCGTGAAGCAACATCTTGAGCATACAACTCAGGAAACTGTGCCTCAAAATCCATGTCTTTAACAGCAGTAGACTTATACTTCTGCATCCACGATTGACTATTTAGGCGAACAACAGCAGCATCAGCATTGAAGCCAGTAGGATTATCAAAATATTCAGCAGTCAACTGGTTAAAGAATTGGCTTAACGCTACAGCATCAGGATCATTTGACTCTGAAAGTTGAGTTAGTAAAGCATACGATAAGCCAAGTTTACCAGGAACAGTTTCACGTTTAGTCGTACGCTTAAACGCTTTACGTTCCCCTTTAGATACTTCACCATCATTGTTAACATCCATTAACTTTTCGTTAGGAGTTAAATCCTTAGGCGCCATCTGGCCTCGATTCTAAAGCTTTATTGAAAATATCCATCATGGTTGTAGCCTTACTGTAATCTTCGGCCTCGGGACCTTTCATCAAAGCTTCACGAATAATATCCTGCCTACCCTCTGCGCTAAGCCCAGGCATAGAAACACTTGAGGCAACCCCAGGAATTGAAACTGATGGTTCAGCGCGCTCAGCAGTACGAACTTGCTTCAGGATCTTAGCAAACTCTTCTTCCGAAATAGCTCGACCAATAACAGTAGAAGCAACAGCATCAGCGGTTGCGCGAAGGTCGCGCTCATTCATTAATGTTACACTAGATGTAGGTCCAGTGTATGCACGGGAACCGCCACGACCATCACCGCTATCTTTAGGTATCTTTGTTCCACGCTGCAAAAGATCCATAGCGTTTTCACCAGATGCTTCAGCATCATCAAGAACCGTTTTCCACATTTCTTCAACCCCTGGGGCTGACGTAGATTTACTATTGTTATAACGTTGAAGTTGATTCAAGAAAATCTTGTAGTCTTTGCCGCCTTTACCGCGAATCTCATTAAGATATCTAATAGCCTCATTGTATGGAATTTGTTTAGAAATTTCACGACCCAAATACCCAGAGGATTCATAACCAAAAGGAACAGGTGTTACTTTAGTGTTCCAACTAACCACTTCTCCTTTACCTTCGGTGTCCGCGTAAGTGTCTAGATCATTTGGATCGCCAGCCATTTTTACCTCAAAATCCTAACGCACTAGAAGTAGCATTAATTAAAAGTCTCCATTGAGTATCATCTTCATATTTAGGTGCCCATGCAGACTCAACTCGACCCCAAAGATCTTTAAGTTCTTTCTTATTTTTTGCATACATCGGATCATACTGATCAAGACCAGCAAGTCTTGTAGACATTTGATCATAAAGACCAATAACCGATTCAGCATCGATACCACGCCTATCAAGTTTATTGTTCTTCTTCATCCAAACCACAGCAGTACGAATATCTTCAACATCACCACGGTAATCAGATTTATTTGGTGTAGAACCGTCACTCAAATCGCCTTGCAATCTTGACTCAAGCATAGGGTAATCTTTGTACAATTTTATTTTAGCGTTAGCCCATTTATTTTTAACGCTATCATCACCAGCATCAACACCATCATAGTGTTGTTTTTGAAGAAGACGATACCTAGCGTAACCCTCGGCAGTAACCATTTCATTAAAGTAAGTTAAAACATTCTTAGGCGCCTTGGCCCCCATGGATGCAAGATACTTCCATGCACCGAGAGCCTGAACGCCTTCCTGTGGCGCAAAGAAAGCAGAACCAGTTTTACTTAACTTAAACAGTTCCTCGTTCTCCATAATAAACTTTTGAGTTTCACGAGTTGCTTGGAAGTTACCAAAAGAATCAGGGTTCTCATTCTCCGAAACAGTAAATATGGAAAGACCAGGATTGTTTTTAACAAACTTACTTAAAGCAAGATTATAATCACCATCGTTAACTTTAATCAATTCGATAAACACTTTACGCATACCAGAAACACCCATGCTTTTAGCAAAATCGGTAACCGTTTGAGGGTTAACAGAAACCGTCGCAGGCAATGTTGGTCCTGCAAGTGTACGAAGAATAGTTATGTCGTTTGCAACAATATTAAGATTGTCTTTAATGTCTGCAAGTTCCGTATTACTATACTGCTTACCCTGTTCGATTAAACCAGTAGAAGCATAAACCTGTATAGCAGACCTAGCAGAGTCAGCATAAACAGTATCGGAATCAAGTTCATCATTTAACCCAAATGCAAGATTAAATAAATCAACACTTTTCTTTGCGTTAGTTGGAACAACGGTTTCCCAATATGAACGACCAACAGAATACTCGCCCATGATTTCATCTTGGAAAGACTTCAACTGTGGGAAAATTGCCATTAAACCAGTAAATGCTGTGGCACCCCAAGGGCCAGCCAAAGTTGGAAAAGCTGAGTTAGGATCAGCCGAAGGAGTCAACATGCTTACCTTAGAAGTAAACTCTGTAAGTGTTCCACCTTCAAGAACGTTAATTCCAAATAAGCCAGTTACGTTATTGATTGCAGTTAAAGTTGTTTTGTTTCCAGGCCAAACAAAATACTTATCACCAAACTCATTCTCATGTATGAACCCAGTTTCATCCAAAGCATGCCATGCAATATTTAAACGCTGTATAGCAAGAGGATTGTTTCTAACGGTACGCATCATGCGGCGGTAAAAATCTTCTTGTGCACGATAAAAACGTGCAACGTTACGAACATTCCAAGCAAGTTGTGAACGAACATTTGGGTTATCCACATAAGCCATTGTTGTTGCGTAAGCGCGTTCGTAAGCACTCTCTACAGCCCACTTAGTTGCATATTCTTGACCAAACTCTCCAGCCAAGCGTTGCTCTAACGGACGGAGGAAATCACGAGCATCAAGGTAGTTTGCAACAAAGATTGGTTCACGAGTAAAGCGCGCAAGAGAACGACCCATTGCCGACCATGCCTGCATGCTTAAAGGAATTTTAGGCGAAACAGGTAAAGTCATGTTATCTACACCAAGAGCAGAGAATGGCTTACCTGGCATTTTTAAAAGATCTTCTTCGGTTAGCCGTTGAATCTGTTTTTTGTTAACCATGTCATACATTGCGTATGTAACTTTAGTTGTTCCATCTTTTTGCACTTCTTCTTTGCTGATCTTATTGAAAAGATCATCGTTAAAAGAACCTTCTTTAGTGGTGAACACTCGAAGTGCATCATCAAGTTTACGCCTAGCCAAAGAAGCTGCGCCTTCGGTTGCTCCAATAGCAGAAGACTTAACCATTTTTTTATTGTTTGATAAAAGATGTTCACTGTATTTTGCTACAACACGTTCGATTTGATCTGGGATACCAGAAACTTTTGCCTGATAGTATTCACGGAGAAAAGCAAGTGTTTCAACTTTTTTACCATCACCATATATAACAGCATGAATATTGTTGTACCATGCTTTAATGGAAGATGGATCTTCTGCACTAACAAGTTTAGTGTTGTAAGGCAAAACAATACCAGAAACATCTTTTATTTCGCCATTAAGAATAGCCCTAGTTGTTTCATTTGCTCCGACACCAACCATGGAACCGCTTGCTAAACCTTCAGTAGTTTCAGACGCTTCATCCATCATATTGTAAAAAGCTGGATGCTCTGCTGCCTCGTCAAGATCTTTAAGAACCTGTTCATTCTTAGGCTTTTTAATAAAAATAAGTTTCTGCCGCAAGAATGCTTTACGAATTAAAGAAACAAGTGCCGACCTGTCGCCATCTGCTGCAAGAATCTTAGCGGAAGCAATTTCTGCTTCGTCAAGATGTGGAAGAATAATACCGTTTAACGCTTTAGGGAGCCTGTCACCCAACCAGCGTGTAGCGGAAGGAGCAAAACCAAGTTTACGTCCACGTACACGACTAGGATCTTTAGGATCTATGCGTTCAGTAGCTTCACGAGTAGCCTTAGAATACAACTGTCCGTAACGGTAGCCTTTCCATGAGCCACCAGTAAGAGCGTATAATCCTGCATCTTCAAGACCGTTACGTAAAAAGAATCGTGGACCAGCAATAGTTCCAAGAGTCCAATAGTCTGTGATAGTTGACATGGTTCCATTGTCACCAAGCAGTGCAGTCAAATATGATTTGCGTAAAGACATTTGATCAAGGGCAGCCATGTTGGGAAAACCAATAATGGGTGTCATTTGATAGTCATATAGTGCTGCACTAGAACCATCATCAAGTAAAGAAGGATTATGTAAAGGCGCACTTGTTGTTTCTATTGCTAATACTTCTTCAGCTACAGCCTTTGGGTTCGGTGCGTTTTCACCAAAAATCCATGTAGGGTGAATTGATGGAGGCCAGTAGTCTTCACCCATGCCACCTTTCCAAGGACTTTTTGGAACATCAATTAAACCTACCTTGCCACCTCTATCTGCACTTTCTGTATATGCAACTGTGTCATCATTAATTTTTGCTCTTGAATATACACGAACTGGGACATACTCTTCTCCCATTTCAATAGCAGCTTGCAGTCTATGGTTTCCTTCTCCAACAAAAAACCTACCGTTACTTGGATCAAACTCAACCATTATAGGATCTTCAAAACCCTCACCGTTCCGAAGTTTATCTTTATAAAATTCGACGCCCTCGCGGTTAGTTTGATTTCCGGGGAAATCTTTAAGAAAAGAAGTTTTTACTGGACCAACAATAGTCCCAGAATCTCCAATTCCACCACTACCACCATCCGTGTATTTATTCATATTTGGATGTTTGCTTTCAACAAGATCCTTGGCTTGTCTAGCGACAGCTGTTTTAAGTATAGGCATATCAATATATGCTGGTGAATACAGTTCTCCAGCACGCATGCCAGAAACCATATTATCAATCAGTCGTGAACCATTAACAGGATCAACAATATCAACCCCAAGAGAATAACCAACACTCCTACCAATACCACTAGCAAACTCTTTGCGCTGTCCAGGTGTCATAACCTTCCACAAGTCTGCACTATAGTCAGCCCAATACTTAGGCATTCCACCATATAGCATAAGATCACGAACCTTGGCAGCATCAGAAGCATTATCTATACGCAAACCAGAAGACACATCGGGAACATGAGCTTGTGTTCTAGCAATACGTTCTAACCGTGCACGAGGGCTACGTTTACGTTGATACCCGTAACGGCTTATTGCTTTAGCGGGACGACTGTATTGGCTTGCACCTTTAGTTAAAGGACCAACAATGGAGCCGATAAAAGTGCGGCGTGCGGTGTCTTTAGCAAAAACAAAATCACTTAACATGCGACCAACAAACTTGTCACCACTAGGTTCGGCAAGTTTTTTAATAATAACAGGGACGGCTTCTTCAGGTATTAAATCAGAAACACCAGCGCCAAAAATGTTATCAATGTTTTTAGCAGCATTACTATCATAAGTTAAACCACGAGCAACAAGACTCGCACGCTTTACGAGAGAACTAGCGATGACCATATGCGGAATAGTTATTTGATTGCTGCGCTTAGCCATCTGTCCTTTAGACAATAACTCAATATACTGCGCATCTTTAAAAAATACAGCAGCGTCTTCACCACTGCGAACACCAGACCAACGCAAAGCATCAAGGCTTTCAACAGGCAGAAAGTTTTTGTACTGTGAACGCAAGGAATTCATTATTTGTGCTGCTTCAGCAGGTGTTTCAGCATCATCGACTTTACCCAAGCCAGCACCAAGCGTATCAAAAAATCTTGCAACCTGTGGACGTTGAAATGCTTTATCTATATCTGCTGGATCAACTTTACTTAAACCATATTTATACATCTTGGTTACGCCAGTAAGTTTACTACCAACAAGAAAAGGATCAAAAGCAAAAAGCGCAAGAACATTAACCGTGTTACGTGTCGTACTAAAAATAGCAGACTGTGATGCCTGTATACCTTCTTCACTTAAAGGATCAATACCAAGTAGTGAATTGAAACTCCAAGAAAAAATGTTACCAAGACTTCCAGTTTCAGAAGTGCTCAGATATGTTATAGCATCCATCGTGTTTTGGTCATAGGCCGACAAACTTAAAGCTTGTTCAAGAATACTAAGTTTATCTAAGTCGTTAGCAGTTGAATACTTATCCCAAAGTTCAGCAATAGCAGCATTAGGATCTTCCGTTTCTGAAGCGGCACGAGCCTCAAGAATAACATCAATAGTAGTATCGCCGTAGGTTTTGCGTGCGTAGTCAACCATTTCAGGATCAAGCGCTCCAGGTTGCGAAACTTCCCATGCTTCTTGAGGACTCATGCCTGAAGTAATCCAAGCAATAGATGAACCTACTTGTACACCTTTTTCTGTAGCCCAAAACAAAGCATCAAAAGCTGGACCTAGTGAACGATCCCAAACAAAACCAATAGCGTTAGTAACAATGTTATTACTGTCTTCTTCTTCAGAAACAGCAATGTTACGTTCTGCTTCTTCTTGCCAAGCATTAATAATGTCAATCATTAAAGCCTGCATATCTGGACCCATGGTATTAATAATTTGTTGTTGCCGTGCAGGGTTGCGTGTGTTAACAACACGTTTAACCGCATCAACTGCTAAAGGTAAACTAACAGCATCGGCTTGTTCTTCACGGGTTAAGCCCGAAGTTTGTGCTTGTAAAGCAAGAGTGGGAAAGCGGCGTGTGGCAACCTCGTTTATTTCTTCTTTAGAAAGAGGCCGTTCGCTTTTAATATCGTTACGGGCAACGACAGCACCAGTAGCGGGGTTGGTGTTTAAGCCGAGATCACGAATGCGTACACGCTCAATGGCTTCATCTAAAGTAATAGGTTTACCTGCAAGGCGAGCGCGTTGTTGTTCAGCCTTGGCTTGACTATTAGTAAATTCATTAATAGAGTTTTGACGGTACTGAAACGCTTCCTCATCATTAATAAAAGAAGTTCCTTGAGTATTGTAAAGAACGCCGCCACTTTCGGAAACGTAAAGACCACGCTTGGGTACCTTAACAATACGAGGAGGTTGCTGCGCCATGGGTTGTTCCATAGGTTGCGCAACGGAAGGAGGAGGCGGCATTTTCCTAGGTCGTTTTACATTTTCTTCGAGTGAATCTTTTCTCGAAGATATCGCTTGTTGCTCTAAACGATCAGCAGTGGGAGCCAATTAATAACCAAGTCTTTGCGCTAGGGCAAGCATTGCTAAAGTATCATCATTAGGATTATCCATAGCCATGCGTGAATAGAGTGAAGAATAGTTTGTGCGACCAATCGCCTGTGGCAATACTGGACCATCACCAGGACCAAACGGTGCACCAGCGGTAACTGGTTCATCAGGACGTTGAGTCGGTGAAAATAATGGAGTAGCAGACATGCCACCAGCCTGTGAAGATTTACGTGCAGACGAACGAGGCGAACGTGCAGAAGGTGAAGCAGACATAGGAGCCATGCTTTGCATAGTGTTAAACTCGGCATTCTCGCCATACGGCATGCCAGTCATGTCAGCCTGAACCTGCTGGGGTCCACCATCAGTCCGTTGAGAAAGTTGACCAGGACCAGACACGGGTGCAGGATTACTTGGTGTGCGTTTACCGCCCCATTCACCAGCCATCGTTATCCTCCAATGTTACAGTCCGTGGATCAATCAATTCTTTTTCGGGTTGTGGACCCCACTCATCTTCCTCATCTTCCTCCTGAACGGATTCAGACTCGACAAGATTATATTCAGCCATCGTGTAAAGAGTATTATCAAAATACTGCTTCATCCGTGAAACCATGTCATCAGCAATATCAGGTGACCATGATGATCCTTCAGACATGATTGCAATGTTTAGGTCAAGGTAGCGTAAATGCAAACTGATGTTGCGTGAAGGAACCCTCATATCAAACTACCTTTCGCTAAAAGAATACTTACTTGGAACCCTTGGTTCCCTTACCGCCTGGTGCACCAAACTTGATGTTCTTGCCATCGAGTGTGCCTTTGCCTGACTTGTCCATGATTGGCATGGAAACGTTAGGCTTACCGTGTGTACCTTTGTTAGGTTGTGGCATTACTATCTCCTTATTGTTATTTGTTTAACGCATGCTTTCTTTAAAGCGTTTAGTTGAAAGCTTCCCAGCTTTCTTCATCAAAGCATCAGTCTTCTTTTGTTCAGCAAGTTTCTTAGCAGCAGCAACCTTCTTGGCAGCAGCACGCTTAGCGATAGCCTTCTCACGTGTAGCAGCCATACCACGGCGTTGCTCCTCAGCGCGAGCACCAAGGGTTTTCTTCACTGGCTTAGCAGCATATTCCTTGTAAGGATCGCGTTTCTTTTTTGCTTCAGCAGCCATGACTTACTCCTACCATTTCACTTTATCGGCCCAGTAAGCCGCTGACATTTTACCTTTAGCAATATTCTTAGCATGACGAGCTTTGAAAGAAGCCTGCCGTGCAGTAGGTTGACGATCCCCCGTCACACCTTGCTGACCAAAACGAATTGTTTTAACCTGCGTGCCTTCTTTAGCAACAACAACGTGAGACTTAGTGGGATGGTTTGGTGTACGTTTCGGTTTATTGTAACCTGATACACCAGCACGTTTAAGTCTAGAATCTTTTTCACTAGGCATCTATTTACCTTTTTTAACGGCTCTTCCTTTGCTGTAAGCAACTTTACTTCCAGCTTTACCACGAGCAGTGTCAACTACAAGTTTAACATTCGCATTAACTTTACGTTCAGGTTTGCCACGTTGAGCAACATAACCTTTTTTAACGGTTTCGCCATTAACAACATCACCTTTTTTAACCCACATGGTATTGGATTGGGAAACTGTAGGCATTTTCTTTTCAGTTTTTTTAACAGCAGTAGATTTAGGTGAACTGTTTTTAACTGAAGTTGTTTTATTTGTTGAAGGCGTAGCAGTTTTTGCAGTAGATCCTGTCGAGGCTCCAGTGTTTTTAGGCTTTGACTTTGGAACAGGACGCATGCCACCCTTTAGACCTTTGCTAGAAGAAGATCCACTGGTAGGGGAAGATTTACTTTTAGCCATTTCTGGAGTTCCGCCAGGATATTTCGCCATAGCGTTAGTTTCTTTCATTTGAAAATTTTGAGTTGTTTTAGTTTTTGCTTGATAGTTTTGATCAATTTCTTTTTTAACGCGAACCTTATCTGCTGTTCGCTCAGGATTTTTTACCCACCGCTTACCAGTCCAAATGTAACCTTTAATAACTGTTCCAGGTTTAATGTATGCCATTATTTTTTCTCCCAACCTAGAGGTGACACGGTAGTCTTAACGTTAGGCATAACATTAGCATCCTCAGGATGGTTGCCATCTCCACCAGACTTACCTGTCGTATCCATCCAACATCCACAACTCATACACATAATTACTCCTTATATCGGCATTCTGCGACTGACACCAGCCGACAGGTTAGGTTCCCCACCAGCACCAAGAGATGCCATGAGCATTTGAAGATCAGGACGACCACCAGCAGGCATACCTGCTTGACCTGGTGCAACACCACGCATCAAACCGCTAGACGATAAACCCTGTCCACCGCCACCTTCAGGTGAACCCGCACCAGGGGGACCCTCTCCAGGGGGACCGACCATACCTGTCTCTTGTCCCGCACCTAGCTGGTCAACCCCTGGTGGGGTGATCTCGGGTGGTGGCTCAGGAGCGAAAGCCTCGTTAACAACCTTTTCAATAGGTTGACCTTTTTGCCGTCCGAGAATAATCGCTGACAAGCGTGCAAGGATCTGACCAGGATCTTGCCCTGACTGTGCAAGTACAGGGATTGCTTGCGCATATCCTGCTACTGCCTGCTTTAAAGCGTCACGCATTTCTTCAACATCAACACGTTGTTCTTCCTCGGTGGCGTTAAGCGCGAAAGGCATTTGACGGCGGAGGAAGTCACGACTAATGAGACGGTCACCACGTGCCTGTAAACCAAACACGAGGGCACGGTTAGGGTCAAGCCCTGCCATGAGACCGTACTGCACATCAACCGTGTAGTCGCCTTTAATATCAACTTCAGGACGGTACCTGATTTCATACGGTGTACCGTCACTGTTGCCGCGAATAGTTTTAGTTTCCGCAGAGAAAAGCATCTCATCAACTTTGAGTGCTTTACGGATAAGGTTTTGGAAAGTACGGGCAAACATTGACTGGCCTGTACGGATCTGTGTATCAAACCCTGACATGAGGGCTTGCACTCCACGACCTGTAACAACGGACGCATCAATCTCGCCACCGCGAGCATTCGGGTAACGTGAACCTTGACGTAGTTCCTGATCAAGAACACCCTGCTGTGCGAACGCTGACTGTGGTACTTCGATAGGTACACGGCGTACACGTTCACCGTTAGCGGTACGGATAACCGAATCGGGTCCTAGTGATAGTTCTTGAGCATCAGGTGGCAGTACGATTGGTGCCTGTACTGCTTTCTGTGCAGCCTCAAGGGACAAGAGTGCGAAGCGTGCCTTAGCAACCTGCACTGCAAGCACGTCATCAAACTGTCCATGTGACTCTGTGTCTACACCTGGACGTTTAGTCCATTCGATAAGGCATTCACCGATAGGGTTCTTGGTTGATTCAAGAACAATACCTTCACGTGTAGGTAGGAAAAGCAGGTCAACTTTAGCATCATGGTAACGGACA
>Ga0196901_1001675_pt1 | contig 11024 bp, 20 predicted proteins | sample CB_VirMetaG_FD_169099 | JGI IMG/M metagenome (GOLD analysis project Ga0196901, IMG submission 169099) | Freshwater to marine saline gradient viral communities from Chesapeake Bay - CB_1504_1 Viral MetaG (v3) (version 3) | ecosystem: Environmental > Aquatic > Marine > Coastal | place: USA... | reverse complement strand
TTAGATCACTCCTTGTTTCATCATCTTGATTACATCATACCATGAGGGAGATTAATTGTCAATAGAAAAATGCAGGGTCCCGAAAAAATCTGGGGTCCAACCTCCGAAGCCGCTGCCTCGTTTCAGCTTACGAAACATTTTTCGAGCGGTTGTGCCTAGAATAGTATCATTATCAAAAGTTGCAATGATTCGATCTGGCTCAGGTGCGCTATGTTTCTCAACAATTTCATAGCCTTCGGTTGTTTGATTGTATACATACATAATAAATTCTCCTATCGCTTTGAAATATTTTGAGAAATTTCTGTAAGATAATTTCCTACATTTTGGATAATCCATGGATTCTCATGAATGTAGAAACCAATGACGAAACCGCATAGAAAACAAATCACATTAAACATAATTAATCTCCTTCCTCTTTCACCTTAATTCGACGCAATTCATATTGAGCACGATCAAAAACTCCCTTCCAGAAAACTTTTCGTTCGATGCTATCAGGTGCACCTACTTGATGTTCTTCTGCAAAGAGAGTTTTGATCTTCCATCCCTTTTTGTATGCAGCTGCCAAGTCAGCCATTTTTATGTTTCTCCTTACGAGAATACATCTTTTTAGATTTAGTCACACGCTTTCGAAACTTCGGGCTACGAAGGTCCTTAGCAATAAAGTTTCGAGACATTTTATTTCTCCTAAGCCGCTTTCTTTTCACTGATTGAAAGTAGTACAGGCTTGATACGATTTAGAGGAACTTGTAGCTTACGACTCACACGATCCATGATGTCCATATCATCACCACCCTTGCGGTAGCTATCCTGTACAGCCTTAATTAGTTCATCATAATTTGTAACCATGACACTATCTCCTCGTTTCATTCTTATTATATATATCACGCTTCCTATTTTATGTCAATACCTTTTTCACATATGGACGAATTTTGTTTTTATTCAATGCGTCCTTGAACCATTCATCATAGGGAAATTCATTTACTGCAGCTGCCGCTGGATAATAATTTTCCCATGCAAACTCTCGAAACCAACCACTAGTGATACTTGTGCAAACCTTTGAAAGAGCCATCAGATAAGCTTTCTTCGGTTCGGGCTTGAAATTGAATGGCACCAATGAACGTTCGATAGCTAGAACCATACTTTCTTCAATTACAGCTGCCAATTGATCAAAATATGGAAGGTTTTCAAATTCAAATAGTTCACGGGATACCTTCACCTCATCTACTAGGAATTTCTTATATGCTGGTGTATAATTCAATGCAACTGCTTCATGAATAGAATCGTGATCATAAACATAATTGATTCCATCATCATTGAAAAATTCACCACGAGTTACGTTCAATTTTGGATGACCATAATCATACGTAGCCTTTTCTCTAGCTTTAAACCATGGAAGATAATAGTGAGACACTTCTTTTGGATGAACTTGTCGTAGGATATGAATATCTTCCATTGTCTTAAGAAATGCTGGAGAATTCTTAAGATAACGATGACTCATTTTTAATGCATATAGACCACCAATAGATGCAAATACACTTGTATTGCCTAGAGATTCTTCCAGTGTAAGAAACTGTTCTGCCAAATTGCCATCTTTAGCAATTTCAGCCTCGATAATCATTTCATTTTCAAGAAAATAAATGACTTTATTAGTTTCTTTTTGATTTACAATTTTAATAGCTGTTTCAGAATCATTGCAAACTTTAAGAACAAAGGCATCTGCCATTTCTTGTGATGCAATAATATCAATATCCAAAGGTTCTTTATAACGAACTTTTGATCCAAAATGATGGATTAGAGCGTGAGAACCAATGATTTTGAACATAATATAAATTTCCTTTGGGAGGCGAATTAACCCCTCCCATTATAATGTCTAACACTGTTCAGAAGATGAAACCCAACCCTCATATGAGGAATTCCACTCATTATCAGCTTTATTCGTTGGGTAATATGTGCCACCCATACCATATTCTAGTGAAAAATCAAATTCTAGACCATACTTCTCTGCAATTTCTTCTGCTTCTCTGATAGCTGCATATGCTACAGATAGTTTATCTTGAATTAGCTTATTGCCATCTTTTTCTTTACGATCTTTAAGAACAGAATTAGCCGACTTGACTAGATTATCAAGTTCATCTAGAGATAGGGTGTTTAGATCAATTTTAGCTACAGTCATTTTATTATCCTTTTCCATTTTAATATTTTCATTTACTGAATCTTTTCCAGACTTGTTTACAGGTCCAAAATACATTTCGGAATAACCAAACACTAGGGCATAATCAAACACCCAAGCATTACCAGACACACGAGCACGTCTTGGTCGTCACCCAAGCATTATCATACACTTCAGCATAACCAAATACTTGGGCATTATTAGACACTAGTGCATTATCATAAACCCAAGCATTACCAAATACTCGGACATTGTCACCCACCCAAGCATTACCAAATACTCGGGCATTATCAAACACTTGGGCATCATCAAACACTTGGGCTTTACCATACACCATGGCATCACCAGACACTCGGGCATTACCAAACACTTGTGCATTATCAAACACTTCGGCATCACCATAAACCCAAGCATTACCAAACACTTGTGCATTACCAGATACTCGGGCATTACCAAACACACAAGCATCTGGACCCACATAAGCGGTGTCGGCTACGATAGTAGTATCAGCAACCCAGCCACCACCATTAGGATGCTTGTGGACAAGAACAGGACCATTGCCGTCATTGAAATCAAACGTTGTCATATCACTCACTCCGTCTCATTCATCATCTCTATTACATCATAGCATCGTAGATATTAATTGTCAACGAAAATTTTTGAATGAGTCACGATTAAATTTCTCCTCCTCCAATCTCTGACCGAAATCCGAATTATCCATGACCGATCGGTCAACGGTATCTCCTGACAGGTCATCTTGGGCAGATTGTTCTACATCATACAACCTCATTCGTGATCTGTCAACCCCTATAACGAATCGTTTGTTCAAAGTCACATCGTTGAGTCGGTTCTTCAGTTGTTTAACCATAAGTTGATTCAGTTCGGATAATTCTTCACTTGTGACTAATGCAAACATCAAATCGACAGTGGCAGGCAAACCGAATGACTCACTAGTATCTTCTAATCCAGGGTCGGAATTGGCATAACCAGAACGAGTTGTTTGAGTTGCAGTAACAATTGGTAAATCCCATTCTACTGCTAAGCCTCGAAGTTCTTCTGCAATTGATTTGATATAGAGATAGGTATTTACATTAGAACCATATTTCAATCGTTGTGAACACATGATGTTTAAATAATCAACATAGATGATATCAGGAACAAAATTTCTTTTCAAACGAAGTTCATTTAATAGATAACGAATATGACCAACATTTGCAGTAGCCGTTGGATATTCTTTAATAATCAATTTGCCATTAGTTTTAGTTCTGACACGATCTACTTTTCGTTCATATACATCTTTTGTTAATTCTTCTAATTCACCAATAGGAACATCTAATAGGTTAGCATCAATACGTTGGGCAATTCGTTCTTCTGCCATTTCACAAGTAATATAAAGAACATTTTTGCCATCCATTAGATTAGCAGCTGCCATATGACACATTGCTAAAGATTTACCGACGTTTGTTCCAGCTAGAATACAAGTCAATGTCTTTTTAGGTAAACCATTACCAGTAATTAGATTGAGATATTCCAGATCAAATGGAATTCGACTTTCAACTTTATGATAAAATTCGAATCGTTGTGTGAAATCTTCAATCCAATCATGCCCAATATGATGATCGAAACTAATAGATAAGGCATTACTTAAGATTTCTGGTATTGCACCTTTCGACAAGTTTTTTTCTTTTCCGTTCAAAATTTGAATGGATTGCATGATTGCATTGTGTACAGCTTTTTCTTGACAAAATTCTTCCGTCTTATCCAATAACCATTTATCATCTTTTTCTTTTGAATTCAATTCATTAATATATTCAACTGTATTTTTATGGAGAGTTTCATTTAATGGTAGATCATTGATTGTGATAGCTAAAATCTCTATACTTGGTAGAGTATTATACTCGTCGATGTGTGCTTTAATTGTTTTGAAGATAGTTCGGTCTGTTTCATCATGAAAATAGTCTTCCATAAGAAATGGAAGACTTTTTCTGCAATAATCTTCGTGATGAATTAGATTAGATAGGATTGCTGTCTCTATTCTCATTCTGTTCCTCTAATTTGTTAAGGGATTCAATAATAATTGTTACTAAAATATCTCCTATATACTCTTTGTCCACCTCAAGTAAGCTATCTCCAATTTGATCAAATTGAAATGATAGAGTTTCAAAATCAGGTGCGACTGAAATATCATAGTATTCAACTATCATATTAGCATAGGGAGACGCATCTGTAAACTTAATTAATATACCATCTTCTCTATTTTTTTTTAAATTGTATTGGAAATGAGAAAGGTACTTTTTAAATTCATCCAGATCAATCAATTTCTACTCCTAATTCTAGTAATGAATTTTTTAAAGCTTTCTGGTTTTCCTTTAATTTTTTCTTAAATATTTCTTTTATTTGGTGTTGTTCGCTTTTTATTAAATCTGTCATTGGAATATAAATTGAGTGAAAATTATCCATATTAATTGTTAGATAATTTGACCCATCTTCTTTCATAGTTTCAATTAATTCTAATTGAAACGAAATCATTTCATAATTTTCAACTAAGATTTTAGCTTCTTTTAAATTTTTAGCTTTCATCGAGTCTCCTTAATAACTTATACATAATTGGTGGATTGAAATCATTATTTACCACTATTAACTCTCTAGCAAGAATATACAGTCATAGTGATTCACTTTTAATTGATCGATATAAAGCCCAAAATAGAATTCCATTGCATAGATTATCACCATTCATATTTTGAAGAAAATTATTCATCAATTGTGTCATCATCTTCCTTAAATTATTCATCAATTGTGTCATCATCTTCCTCTTCGATAGGGGCTTCACCAATGCCATATTGAAATTCTTTATTACAGGCTAATTCTAGTTTTTCCATTACATCTGGTGTAAAATATTTCTCTGGATTGTTATAAATTGCTTTCTCAAATGCTTTAGTTCCATCAGGGAACTCATATCGTGTTGATACCTTCTTAATAATATCATACTTTTCAGCAATTGGCAATAGACCATAATAACGATCTAATCCCTTTTCATAAGACAATCGAACAGATACCATTTTGTTTTCTTTTGTAAATCGAGATTTTACAGCCCGAACTTTGATAATGTTTCCAACTACCTCAGTACCATCTTTGTCCTTTGCTTTTGAAAGGAATAGAATAGTAGATGCAGAAAACTTCAATCCTGAACCACCACTCATTTCCTTTGTTGGAACATAAGAACCAACTACATCATATACATGATTTGTAACTAATAACGATACACCAGCCTTAGCCAATTTCAAGTTCAATACTCTAAATGTAGCCTTCAATAATGCGGCACGAGACATATCTTTAGTCTCTTTACCTTCCATTGTGTCTTCAACTTCTTTTGTGGTACTTAACTGACCCATTGAATCCAAAACCATAATTAAAGGAGGTTTTGTTTTATATTTCATATACTTATCAAGTAGTTGTAATGCATTATGTCGAAATTCTTGGACGGTTGAAGGTTCTGAAAGGATTAGTCTGGATGGATCAATTCCTCTATCGAGCATCATTTTTTTAGTGATGGCTGATTCTGTATCATTATAATTGACGCCGGCTAATGGGTCTTTTTCTAGAAAACTAGAGACAATTCCTAATGAAAAGAATGTTTTACCTGTAGCTGGATCGCCGGCTAAAGCTGTAATTTTATTGGCAGCAATTCCTCCATACATACTACCAGAACATAATGCATTTAGAGTATATGATCCAGTATCAATCCATCCTGTGATCTCTGAACTATTACCCCCATCAGATAATAAAACAGTGTTATCATTATTTAATTCTTTTACCAAATTCTTATAAAAATCGTTCATTTACTCTCCTTATACTTTTAACCAATCTCTATTTTTTTCTGGATATTCTTCTTTTATTACATTTAAATTAATAATTTCAAATGAAAATTCATTTTCTAATGTTAAATTATTTCCACCATTAAAAGTCCAATACCAATCGTGATGGATTCTTATTACTTTATTCAAAGGTCTGACAATGAAATCATAATAAACATGACCAGCATTATCCGAATCATATATCCATTCATCATTTTTAACCATATTTAAAAAGAAATTGACAATTTCAAATACAGTAGTCTCTTTCCATTTTCCAGGATACTTCTGTCTAAAGTCATAATATTCAATTTTCATTAAAAAAACTCCCATCTAGAATGGCATTTACATTATCAATCTGTTTTTGAATAATTGGACCTCTATTTGGCCAATCAATATATCTCTGATTTTGTGTTCTATGTAAACTATTCAATAATGGCATTACAATATCGGCTAATGCTTTAACTTTCTTATTAGCTAAAACATCTGCATATTGTTTACGTTCTTCCACTACATTCTCATTATCATAAATCAATGATAAGAGTTTGTCAACCTTTTTTTCTAGATTTTTAAGACTATCTAGTTTCTTTTCAATACGAGTTTCTAAAGCCGACAAGTCTTCCTTCTCAGCTACGATAGGTTTCTTAATAGAAGAATCTTCGTCTATTACTCGTTTCTTATAAGTCTCTTCATCGACGGCACTAAAGCCGAAATCACTTACCCAGTCAGTCATTCGAAAAAACCCTCCAATGTATTTTGATTTATAAAGTTATATGTTGGATCGACCCATTGAATTCTACCATCACAATTTTCATGCCATACAAACCATGAAAATGCTAACATTCCACCTATCTGTTTTTTGAAATTAGGATCATCAAATTTTTCTTCATCAAAATTAATACGCGAGGAGAAAACTAAAACATCGGGTCTAGTCTTACTTAATAATGAATATCTTTTAGAACTTTCTAGAAAAAACAATCGTTGTAGGATTGCTAGAAATTTCACTTCTTTCATTGATCGTTCTATTAATAATTCTGCAAAATTATTAGCATATGGTGGATTAGTTATTATTCCATTACAATTATCTGGAATATTTGTTTCAAAATAATCTTTACCAAACTCTATATCATTAACTAATGGATTAGAATATTCAAATAATTCTGTTGAAATTACCTCATAATGATGTTGTTTTAAAATAGATGAAATCCAACCTCTACCAGCACATGGTTCCCATATCCTCTTAGGAATTATATCTTTGAAATAATATAAAAGGGCTTCAGTAGCAATAGGAGGAGTAGGATAATAGTCATTTTCTTTTCTTTTTTCATCATTAGGATTTATTAAAAATGGATTTATTTTATTAACCAAAGAAATTCTCCAATGTATTTTGTTCTTCAATTGTCCATCCCATTGCATTAATTACTGGCAATATAGGATCAATGAACGCTTTTTGAAATTGTGTTTCAAAATCAATGTATTTTTGTAATCCCGTTTCTTTAGGAAATACTGTTGCAAAGCCAAATACATTTTCCTGTATCGGATTAGGAACTATCATATACATGAATTTCATTTTCTCACCATCCTTAATCTCTTCATATACTAACTTATTATTCTTAATCAACTCATTATATAATAATGCAGCTCTTACATGAATAGGTGTTCCCTTTGTATATGATCCACCACTTGAACGATATTTTGACAAATCACTAACACCTCGAGGAAATGCCACATCCTCAGGTGCTAACTCATTGAATTTATTTCTATATTCAAGTATTTGTTTTTGAATAGTTTTTTGGTCAGATTTCATCATAAGCTTAAATAGTTCTTCAATCCATTTGCGGCAGATTGCAGGAGTTGAGGAACGGACGGCTTCAATTCCGACAATTTTGAGTACAGGTTCTTTATATCGAACTCCTTCACTATCTAGAACGTGGGCAATATATCGTTTTTTGGCTGTCCAAACGGCTTTATCGGCAATGATTTCTCGTTTCATGACCATTTTGTTCTTATTTGCATTCATTGTATATTGCAATTGAATGAATGCTTTTTCAAGTTCATTTTCAATTCTTTCTGTAACCTTATCACAGAAATCAACAATCTTCTGTGTTTCTGCACCATCAGGAAATACAGCTTGAACTAATTTATCTAAGGTAAAGTAAACAGAATCAGTATCACATGCAATAACATAATCAATATCATTAGTCTTCAAGACTTTATTTAGATATTTGTTAATAGTATATGCTGCCCACTGAGTAGTTAACTGACCTGTCACAGTGATAGCTTCTGCCACATCAGCATTAAAGAAACGGAAATACTTATTTGCCATGGCACCATATAAACTATTCAAAAGAATCTTAATTGCCATCTGCATTGTATTAAAGATTGAAATTTCTTTGTCAATAAGATCACTCTTATTCAATTCTTTTTCTTTCTTTTTTTCAATCATTTGATTTTTAATGATTACACGTTCATCATATAGACTTTCAACAATTTCTGGAATAATTCCTTGAATGTCTTTTCTAAAACATTGACCAGTTGCTGTCATAATATGATCAGAATTATGCAACAATGCATTATTATTCATTAATACTTCTAATACATCACTAACAGTATGATGGTATAATTTAGGAATAGTAGTTTCTGGGCTCATATTATATTGAATGATAAGATTTGGATATAGAGAATTCAAATCAACAGATACAACCCATTTATGTAATCCTAATTGTGGGTCCTTTACATATCCACCCTCAATACTACGATATGATTTATTAAGAGAAAATGGAATTACCACTCCTCTTTTCAAAAACTCATTATACAAATAGGCATCCCAAATACCTACTGTACCTAGTGTTTCTTTTAATGTACATTTTGCCTTATAAGCTAGTGTATATACTAATTGTAATAATCCTAATTTTTCATCAAGCCTTTCAACTAGTGTAACGTCATGAATGTTATATTCAATATACTTTTGATAATTACTTAAATATAATGTATGAAGATTGCCATATTCACTATAATCAAGTTTATTTTCTTTTAATACTACATGTGCAATATTGTCTAATTTATAAGAATCTTGCTGTCCTAAAGTATTCAATGTGAACTTTTTGAATAGATCAATATAATCAAGTTGTGTAATTCCGACAATATTATATCGATGTTTAATCTTTCCAGTATTCATTTCAAAATGATCATCATAAACCTTTTTCCATGGTGACAGACGATTAGTTGCTTCTTCTCCTAGAACTTTTCTCATTCTATTCACTAGATATGGAATATCGAATAGTTCGGAATACCAACCAGAGACAATATCTGGATAGTGATCTGTCCAATATTCTAAGAAATCTGCTAATAAATCAAATTCGTTCTTACAAAGGCGATAAAGAACTGGTTTATCAATTTTTGACACATCGACTGGATGTAATCCCCAGGTGTGATATTGATTCTTATTACTATCTTTAATTGTGATAGCATTGATTTCATAGTTTGCTTCATTTGGTTCTGGGAATCCATCTGGTGAACCAACTTCCATATCAACAAATCGAACACAGATTCGTTTTGGATCAAACTTAATCTTATGTGAAAACTCTTGACTAATGAATTGATGGACATAATTGGTAGTTCCATAAACTTGAAAATTAGAGACGTCTTTATAGCGATCAATGAAATCTTTAGCAACACTCATTGATTCTTGTGGAACACTACCTGCTAAACGACCATCCATAGTTTTCATATCACCTTTTGATGATGGTATCCAGAATACTGGTTGAAATTTAACTTTATCTTGAATTGGCTTATTGTCTTTATAACCACGATAAAGAATATAAGAACCAACACGATCAATATTTGTATAAAATTTCAATATATGTCTCCTTTGTTTAAACAAAAATAGAGGAGTATTTCTACTCCTCTATTCTAGCATGATTATCTAATCTGTCAATGAGATTTTGTTAGATACTCATTAATCTTTTTTCCAAAAACTAAAGTGACTCCCAATAATGTAATTAGAGTCATATAGCCTATGAAAAATATTGTCCCTGGTTCCATTGATTATTTCCTTTAATTTAAATATAGATGTAAAAGAGGTAGAGAACGTCTGTTATTAAGATATTCCATACGTCTTTTTAAATCGGCATGATCAATGGACTGAGAAAGATATTGTGATTCCCAGGACTGAAATAGAGTTTTAAACCAATCCGATATCATTATTCTGCTTCCTTCACTTCAATCTTTTTTGCCTTCTTTGATTCAGGAATGATGTTTTCTAGAAACACTTTTAGCATTCCATTAACCAATGTTGCATCTTTAACTTCTACGGTTTCAGCAACATTGAAGGTGCGAGTGAAGGCACGATTAGAAATGCCTTTGTAAAGGTAACTATCGTTATCATCATTGATTCTACCAGTAATTCGTAATACATCACCGTCTAATTCAATTTCGATATCAGACTTTGAAAAACCAGCAACAGCTAATTCGACCATATACTTGTTATCATCCACTTTACGGATGTTATATGGTGGAAAGCCAGTTGGCATAGCTTTAGTGAATGTATCGAGTTGATTGAATAGACGATCAAATCCAACGAAAAATGGAGCGACGTTCTTTGGTAGTGTCATATATATACCTCCTATAAGTAGCAAGGTTGATTGTATACTCCCTTAATAGGCGAGTATCATTCCCACTATGGGAATTCATTGTTATTTAGTCGTTACAGACCACATAATTGTTTTGGACACGGCAATTGAATCGTGACTGTGGTGCACCATTGCCATTGGGCATTACGTACGTATTACCTCCACCTTGACTATTACCCATACTATCAATTCGATGACCATTACGATCAATTCGACGACCATTACGATCAATCATGATCTGATTGTTATCAATACGGTCAGAATTTGTATATGGTAGTGTTAGTGAGTTGCCTAGAAAACCACCCACTAGAGCGCCACCAAGAGCGCCACCAGCGGTTGCAATAGTCTTGCCTAGACCATTACCAATCATTG
>Ga0196901_1001674_pt1 | contig 11026 bp, 6 predicted proteins | sample CB_VirMetaG_FD_169099 | JGI IMG/M metagenome (GOLD analysis project Ga0196901, IMG submission 169099) | Freshwater to marine saline gradient viral communities from Chesapeake Bay - CB_1504_1 Viral MetaG (v3) (version 3) | ecosystem: Environmental > Aquatic > Marine > Coastal | place: USA... | reverse complement strand
TAACGGTCGTTATATAGATGTGAACAATGAAGGTGAAGCCAAGGATATTCGGTTGAATATCAATAGAGACTTGGCGGATACCATGGACTATCTTGGTTTGTTCATAGACAACCTTTCACGGTTTGCGAAGGTCAAGCATGGCAAGAAATATGTAGCCAATTTACTCAAGGACTTTCAAGTTGATGTCCCGTCAGATGCCCGTAAATCGATTGTAACGCGATTCATAGACGACATGGGTAAGCGTATAGGCAAGGCTCTCAGTGACCGTCAGGACGGCTTAGAATCAATTCTAGAACGTATGCGGGAAGAATACAAGAAGGCCAAGGCTTTTGTGAAACAGACGAACAATGAAATGTCCGTGTTCGCCACCCTGCATCAGAACTTGAACGAGATTATCAAGGAAGTTGAAGATGCCGAACTGAAGCTGGACTTGATGGATGCGATTGACTACAGCTATAACTATGACCGTATCCAGCAGATTGTCCAAATGCGTAGACTCTACCGGAATCAAAGGCTTGCCTACCTTACCACTTCCGCATTGAACGAAGAAGGGGATGTTGTCGATGCTGGCCCTGGTCTATTTGATGAGTTAATTCAATCCAATGTCCGTTATAATGCCGAATCTGTATTGAAGAATGTCAATGCAACAGACAAACAAAAGGACAAAGCCAAAGCGGATTTGATTACTTGGTATGATGATGTTCAAAAAAAGGCCAAGAAAATATTGTCTATTGCGATGGGGGAAGGCACAAAGCTTGAAGCTAATTTAGTCAGTGCTTGGGCTGATCATATGAAGTCAGTCATACAGGCATATTCAAAAAGTAATGCCGAGGATTATAATTTAGATGCTTGGTTTAGGCTTATGTCTGAGAAAAAGTCTAATCCTGTAAAGACAGCATACGACGGCGCTCTTGCAGAATATCGTAAATTCCAATTATCTAATCCGACTGTCGTGCCAGCATTGCCATTGACAAAGCTAGGCATTATGGATGCCGGTATTAAGTCTGAAGTATTGAATGAATGGAAAACGGTTGAGCAAGCGGAGTTTGCACGGGTGCTCGATTCCTATCTTGAATCCAATTTCGATGTGCGCAGCGAAGAACAAACTATGCGTGGAATTGAGGATCGTATCAATGGTGAAATGCGGTACGATTTCAATGTGGCTATGCTTGAGGCGATGTTGAAAGGGTCTGGTTCTTTTAATCTATATTCTCCATACATTAGTCGATTGTTTAATGGGGTTGTAAGCAAACGGATTAAGGATGTCAATGGTGAAATTGGGAACATTAGAAGGGAGATCAAGCGACTTGAAAACCAAATGCGTACTGAAATTTCGTTGTTAGCTGGTCAAGAAGTAAACAATCAAAGCATTGTTGCTCAAGGTTTGTCAAAAATTGATCAATTGAATTTGTATGCTCAAGATTTTGAAAAATTTATTGCTGAATTTTTTGATGAAAAAAACAGAATCGCAGAAAAGTACCGGAATGCCATTAAGGTCACAGATAAGTTTTTCCATGACAATGTACGTCAGCAGGTTCTTCCAAGTGAAGGAGACAATGGGAAGTTTGACACTGGAGCATGGCAGGAAAAACTTTCAAAGACTGTCAACAAGATCGGGAACTATTTTAATTTTGACAAAGATCAGTCTTTGGCTGGAACACTTGGTATTGCTCCAGAAAACGTTCCAGGTGCCAGTTTCTTTTATTCCATGATTCGCACAGCCCGTGAAGATCTTGAATATCTTCGTGACAGTTACACTCTTCTTATGATCGGTGGTAAACGTGCGGACAATGCCGAAGTATTTACGGAACGTCTACAGAAAACCCTGGACTTATTGGATGATCAAGCGCGTAGAGCGATGTTCAAGCATGGGGTGGTCGCTACGCATCCGATGTTTGCTGCGCTCAATCCTTTTGACACGAGCGGTTTTGATTTCCAACAACATATTCGTAGCTCTCGTAATGCGTACGGGAAAGATTTGTGGGATTCCAAAAATGCAGACCATGCTCGTATAGCCCGATACATGGTTACTAACAGAATTGCAAGTGCTTTGTATCCAGAGGTTGATTTGAGTGATCTTCAACTGGATGATGTAAAGACTCGATATAACAGAGTTGTACAGGCTGGTGAAATCAACTTAGATGATCTGTTGGATTTGATTGCCGGGTGGAAAAACAAAGAGAAGCACGAAGTAAATATCAAGCGGTATATGGTTGCATTGCCGAACAATGAACGTACTGCCGCAATGGTTATTGAAGTCGGCGGACAGCAGATTCCGTTTGTGGTCGATCCTGTGAATCATAATGTGATTGCAACACCTGCGGTGTGGCGCAAGACTGCCGAGTTTGCTGAAAAGGCGCATGGTAAGGAGGGGGTGAGGTTGCTTAAAGAAGGTGAGAACTGGCAGTTGAAGTTTGCGGGGAAAGACAAAGACCAGCGCAGAACCCGTGCAAAGCGTATGACGGACGCTCTTGACGCAGTTGTTGCGGAACTCGATACTGAGGGCGGGTTTCAGCGTATGCTCTTCAAAACGCTTTATAATCGCATTCTCGGTGCTGTTAAGTATGCGGACTTGATCAATAAGGATTTTGACTATCGCGCTTCCGGTCTGGCTGAAAAGCTATTGAAGCAGAAAGAAGTGCTGAAAGCGTTTGGTGTGGATGTGGATGCTGTGTTTAAACCGGATTACAGCAATCTGGAATGGCGTAATGTTCAGGATGATTATCAGCTTAACACAGCACGGCAACAAGAAGAATCATCTGTTGTATGGCAAGAAAGAATCGTTCGTAGCGACCTGCAAGCCAATCCTGATGTCATATACCTATTTGGTGACAACTTGCTTCAGAAAGGCTTAGGAGGCCAAGCAAAGGAAATGCGTGGGGAACCTAACGCTATTGGCATTCCAACCAAGAAAGCACCAAACAATAATGCTTCTGCATTTATGACGGATGATGAATACGATTCAAATGTGCAAGCTATCGATCAAGCATTTGCACAGATTCCTGTTGGTAAAAAGATTGTCATACCTTCTGCTGGCCTTGGTACCGGGCTTGCAAGGCTTGAAGAAAAAGCCCCACGTACTTTTGCTTACTTGCAACAGAAGCTGAGTGAACTGGAAAGCAACACAGCACAGCAACAGCCATCTAAAGAGATGCAAGATACCTTTGAGCTTTTATATAAAGAAAGCTTGATTGAACAAGCAGAAAGAAATAATGGCTATATCAATAAAGGAATATGTAACTTTTGTTCTCAAACCATTGTTGATTTGATTGAAGCTAAAACGGGTATTTTTGGTTATTCTCAAGAGATAGAGACAAGAGTTGACGATAAATCTCTTGAGGTTTCGGCATCAAGAATTCCACATACAGTTGCTACTTTTCGTGATCCCAATAGCGGTCTTCCATTTTTTATTGACATTCCAATGGGGCAATATCTTGAAAGCGAAGTAAAAGATGCTTCTGAAAATTTTCCTGCCGGTGTAAATGTCGATCAATCAAAAGTTGATGGTGTTAAGGTTGCAGCAAAATTGAAAGACAATTTTGTGATTGCTCCAATCATTATTAGTGGCATTGATTCTGTTATGGAAAATTATGCTTTGACACGTGAAGAAGCGCAGGAACTTTTAGACAATCTTCGTAGTGATCTTCCTGCATTGTCAATTGATGAAGCTAAGAAAATGTTTCTTGCACAGCAGCAGGGTGATATGACTGCGTTGGGTAATGAACGTGCTGGGCAAAAGGAGCTGTTCAAGTTAGTTGACGAGTCCAAGGGGTATGACGAGATCATAAATCAAGCGATGAACGATCTTGCGGATAACCCCGATATCGTACCCGTAATTCAATCCGAGATGGATGCAACACAGGATATTGAAACGAAGACGAATCCGCTTGATGCTTTGATGGATGAGCCTTTGGATTTCTTTGAAGGCGGTGATATATCGATTACTGGCGATAAGTCCATGCCGGAACAGATAGCAGAACAAACGCATGACCCATTGAAAGAGGAAACAGTTACACAAAAGATCGAGCAACTGTCCACTGATCTATCTGACGGCAACGAATTACGCCGTAGAATCGTTTCTAAGCATCTTCAGGGCGCGACAGATAGTGAAGTCAATGCTTTGTCCGGGTGGATAGGCAACGCTCTTAGAACGGCTGAGATTCCTTTTGACGGGGCATTGAGCAAAGCAGATCGCAGAGTTCACTATCAGGCCACTACTATTCTTGCTCGTACCATGTCGGAGATCAAGCGGCGTGTTGGGGGTGGTGCCAGTTTCTATTCCGATCTTCGAGATGTTGATATTGATCCGATTGATTCTACTGGACAGTTAAAACAAAGTCCTTCTGGTTCGTATCGTCCAGGCACTGATTTGTTGACTGGTGCTTTTAATACACAGCGTATTGTTGATGCGACTATTCGTATTGCTAAGGGCGACAATGCAGGTTTCCGTATCTTGCTTCATGAGCTTGGGCATCTTGCGTTTGATTCCATGCTTGTTGGTTTGAATAACGATACGCTTTCCCAGGAAGATCTTGTAATACTTGACCAGGTACGTCAGGAAGTCGGGTTGAAAGACATTACCAATCTTTCTGAAATGACGGGTGAACAGTATGCCGAAGTGCAAGAAAACATTTCCAAATGGATTGAGATGAACTTTGACGAAAGCCTAAGAGCACGTGGAAAGATGGGTAAGGCGTTTAAGGTTATTCGTCAGTATCTTCGAAAGTTTGTTGATAGTCTTATGCATGATGGTGTGTTGAGCCGTCGTCAGCGTAGGATTGCTCTTGGTGTGATGGGATTGGATTACGGTGTGCGTCTTGCTGAAATGAGCGGTGGTATTCCACTGAAACTTGGGGAGTTGAATATCACTGGAAATGCAGCGGTTGCTGTAAAAAATGCCGGCTTTACTTCTGTCGGGCATTTGCAGAATCTATTGGATACTGTGGATGGCAATGAAGATGCGTTTAAACGCGTTTTAATGAGTTCTGACGGCATTGGAATGGTTACTGCGGAGAAACTATGGGGTTTCGTTGAACGTTATGCAGAACCGGATTCTGAATTCTTCCTTGCGGAATTGAAAGAGGATTATGAAAGTTCGCTTGATTCCGATGCAGATGCGATTGAAGAAGAACTGTCTCCCATGGGTATCCAAAAACAACTTGTGGAGCATGGTCTTAATCAGAATGCACTGAGGATGTGGAAACCGATTCTCGAATTCAATGAACTGCAAGAAAACGAAAGTGACTTTACCAAGATGCGTAGACGTTTTCGGCAGACGTTCGATTTGTTTAACAACATTTCAGTGAACCATCCATACTATCAGTTTTTCAAAGGATTCTTTAGAAAGATATTCCAAGGCCATAGTGGAGAAGCCAGCAATAATGCCCAACGTATCGTAAATGGCATCACCTATATCAAGGATGAACAGGGTGGTAAAGCACCGGAACCAAGTATTCAGAAACAGCGCACAGTGAAACGGTATGTTGACCTGCTGTATATCCTTGAGCGGATAGGCCGTTTCCAGAATGCAGAGAATCATCTACCGAATTACCTTGCATTCAAACCTAGCCGTGAAACAATTGAGCATTATGAAGCCGGCAGATTAAATGAATTATCTGACGCACAACTTCAAGGGATCCGTGATTGGGAATTTTTTAACACTCTCGGTGTACCATTGATTCACAAGGAGCAGGGAAACAACAATTCGCCAATACCCTTGACACTTGAGAATTGTGAACAGGCATTGAAGGCAATTGAATCACGAGTGTTTAGTGATCGTGAAATGAGCATTATGGCGAAACGTACTATTCAGTTAATGACTGGTATGCAGGGATTGATTAAGGCTCGTGGTGGCTTGGATGAAAAGAATAATGGCATGTTCTTTATCAAGTGGATGAATGCTGGGCTTGCCAAGAAAGAACAAGATCAACGTCATAATATATTTTCCGCTTTTTGGAAACGCCTGGTGAATGGTCAGAATCAACAAGCCGAGGAAACTACAGGGTTCAGTTATCAGCGTGGATATCGAAAGTATATGCCGAGTGATGATCTCAAAACCACTATTCGTGAATATTCACAACAAGTCTTGACTAAACATTACAAAGTACAGAGCATGTATGAATTGCAGACGAATACTGGAATGACGGAAGAACAGTTTAGCCAGTTGAAAAACAAACTGCTAAAAGATGGACGGTCAGATTTGGTCAACCAGTTGAATGAGCGTTTTGTTCGTGTTTCGGTCGATGTCATGGATCATTATATGGCGGGTGAACATTTCATGCTCACAGATTCTTCTCAAAGCTTCAATATCCTTTATGCTTTACGTCAAGGCATAAAAGAACGTACGCTTAATCGTGATACGGTTGTGGACTTTATCAAGGGTACGCTTTGGGATGATACCAGAAAGTTTCAGAAAGGAACCAGTGTGGAGATTGTCTTTGCTAATGCCATGGAAGCATTAGGTATGACGGAAGATGTTCAGAATGCTGTACAGATAGATGCTCTTGCGGGGCTTGACAAGTATCGTGATGATATTCTTGTCCGACTACAGCAGATGGCGAATGATGCGGACTTGTCAGAGGAATATGTCAAGACCCACAAAGAAGCCATTAAAAATAAGATCATGACTCGCGAAGAAGGTGATATGTTTACGGCTGTAATGGAAGGGCAGTACGGTGACAATCAAGTTTACGAACTTCTTAAGAACACTGGCATGAGAGCATTGATGAAGCTTGGGAATGTATACATGCCGGATGATACCAACTTTTATGTGCCAAAAGAAATCCGTGACGAAATTCTTGCGATGAATAAACGGATGAATGCTAATGCAAGAGGGTTTACGGTGCTTGATTTCATGAGTGCTATTACTCGGCAGGTGGTTGAGTTTCTTTTGTTTGGTGGTGGTCTTCCGTTCAATGTACGTAATGCTATGGGTGACAGTAGTGCTGCAGCAATGCTATCTCCTGCGTTTTATAAAGACACGGCTAAGGATGAATACTTCTATCGTGCGGCGAAGATGTTGATTGACTATTTGGAGGCCAAGGAAGGCGCGGAACAAAATAAGACGATTGATTTTTTGATACGTTCCGGGTTGATCGATGATGGGATCCTTGGTGAAATGTTCGGACTTGATACTGAAATGATAATTGCAAGTGGTTCCTTGGCTGAAGATTTGAAGAGTGCTACTAAAAAGGGAGCCGACAAACGATTGATGCACCAGGGTCGTGTAAAGGAAACCGCCATCCAGTACATTCGCAATTTTGTTGAATATCAACAGGGTAGTACACTTGAAGATCAAAAGACGGAAGCAAAGAATGTATTAAAACGAATTGTTCAAACTGGTCAGACCTTAGTGTCCGGTGGTAAACATCAAAGCAATAAGCGTGGTTTGCAAAAGGTTCTTGATTCTAATGTCTGGCATCAGATTAGTGTGCAGAAGGGTTACAGTATTGGCCGTGAAATCACACAGCGCGTGGCGTATGCGTTGTGGGTGCAGGAACGTATGGTCCAAGGTAAATTCGATCCTAGTACTGCTGGAGGCGTTAAGCTCGAACAATTCCAGAATATGCTACAAGCCACTACAGGCATGACGCAAGAACAACTTGCTGATTCCACGAATAGTTCAGAATTGTTTAAGGGTTTGCCAGAACATGTTCAATTGATGATGGCTGGTCTGGTTTCTCTCGATACGTTTGGCGACTATGGAAACATTGGTCAGTCGGATGAATTGATTAAAGCGATTATGCCGTTTTGGATGTTCCGTAAGATTAACCTTTTCAGGTCGGCCTACTTTTTCAAGAACATGAAACAATGGGGCGGTATTGGTGGCTTGATGTCGGGTGCACTGCGATTTTCGATGTTCCTGGCTGCTCAGAATGCTTTGCGTGTAGCGTTGTCCGATTTGGTTCTTGATGATGATGATGATGATGAAAAGTACGACAAGGCTAGTGAGACATTTTTGTTGTTGACTGGTCAGCTAGGTTGGAGTCCATTGATGAAGATAGGTAACTGGACGTTCAGTACTGACTTGACTACTGCTCAAAGTGAATTGATGAATAGCTTTGGAATAGGTGCAGCATTACAAGGTGCTAAACAATATTTGTTTCGTGAGGTTCCACCTGCATACCAGCATGAAGGATTGATGTACATAGCTTCTAATTGGGGAAGGGCGATTAAAGAAGAAATTGCGTTTCAAGTGTCACCACCATGGAAGATTGGGAAGAATTTGTTTGATGTAGTTGCCGCCAAGGATTCATTTGAACGTAGTCGCGCTATTAACAATATGACGTATACCGGCACAAGCTCGTTTGGTAGAACAGCACATTGGGGATTGCAAACGGCAATTGGGGCAGTCGATGATCTTGTCAAATATCGTCGTGTGAATATGCGTGACTTGAAATATAACATGGGTAACATGGCAAGTACTTGGTTTATGGTGAGAGCCAGTAATGAAGTTGATAGAGCAGCCAATGAATACAGATACTTGACATTGCCAAGAGCAAATGGGGGGAATCGGAACCCTGGTGATCCGAACAACTATCCGTATAAGCGTGATTTTCTCGATGCCCTTCTTTATGGTGATGATGATATGATTGTGAGGACTGGTAGAGAATTGTGGAAACGTGATGGTAGACCTGGTGAGATGTTTGAAGATTCGCTTCGTCGCTGGTTGCTGTGGGAATCTCCACGGCGCAGATGGCAAATGACTATGCGGAGTAGTTATAGCCCGGATGAAGAAGATATGCAGTACTACAAGTTTGTCATGGGTCTTAACGGGCCGGATGATTATCGCTTGAAAATGGCATATCAAAAGACTGCGAATTTGTATGCTTCGGCACAAAGGGCTTTTGGTCTTCCTGTGGAAGAACTGATGCGTGTAAGTGCGGATGGCATACCAAAATGGTAACGAGCATTGTGTAGGAAGCGTTTTAGGCGACGGTGACAACAAAAAAAGGGCGACCCCGGCATTGACACCGGAGCCGCCCTTGATCGTCTTAGAACGTCTTAGATTGCATTTTAGAAACTTGTCGAGTCACCGTATTGCTGGATGGCATCACCATCACCAAACAATTTCTTTATTGTCGTTTCTTCTATTGACTTGGCTATGTTTTTATTTCGTTTTTCCCATGCTTTTTTTCTGAATGTTTTGAAATACCATATTTTGAAACGTGTCCACTTGGAAAGTTCAAGCCTAAATGATACGTGTTTGATTGGGTTGTGATATGGTTTTTCCATTATCCTTTTCCTTTGTTTTAAGACTTTGTGGACAACGGCTTGTTGCTTGGTGATCTTGTAGTATATCATTAACCGCGTCACCGTGATAGTATTCATCGTCCACCCCATGCGGGTCGTCATTGAAACATCCCTCAACGGTATCGTTGTGCCCAGCTTGATATCCCGATCTATACAGACGAAGAGCTAGTTTTTTGTCCATCATCCTTCTCCTTTTGTTGCTTGTTTTGCTGTTGTGCTAGAATTCTCAAGCAATGTTTGCAAGTAACCTTTGATTTTAACCTGTGTATGTAATATGATTTTCCATTGTAAACGGGTTTTGCCCCAACGCATAACGGTGCGGGAATTTGTTCATATTGACCAAATCCAATATATCGAGTCACCCGTTGTTTACCCGCTTTGTGTATTTTCATCATCCCTCTCCTTTGTTCGGATTATTCATGATCTTCCCCTTCGGTCTGCGTCAACTGCTTCCCGCAGTACGGGCAGAAATTGTAGCCGTTCTGATGCGGCGTCCCGTCAAAGAAGACATGCATGTTGTCGCACGTTGTTTCCCAGTTTCCGTCCTCGTCCGGCTTCCACACGCAGAATTCCGAATCAGCGGATGGACAACTGGCTTCATTCGTCTTGCTCATTTCGCACCTCACTTTCTGTTTATGCGTTATTCAATTACAACTGTTTTACCACGCTTATAGAGTTGGGGAACAAGTTCTATTGGGACTTGCATCATTTTTGATATTTTTTCTGCGAAATACTCAAGTGTTTCCTTGCTAAGGTTATAAGGTTCTCCTTCTTTTGCGTAATCGCCTTGTGTAATTTCAGTATGTGATGCTGGATAACTTTTCTCAATATCCAAAACGTCCATTGTTCCACGAGTGTATGAAGAACCCGTGATTCGATCAAACCATGCTGTATGTCCGGGTGTCCATACAAGTTGACGAGTACCATGAATGGCAATTATTTTTCTTTCTTTACCAAAATCAACTCCCCTTGAAACACGCGGAAGTATTTTTTGATCTGTGATTTGTATTTTCATTGTGTATTTCCTTGTTAGTGAGAAGATAAGAAATTGGCTTTCGCTTTATCCCAGCCCCGCATAAATTCTTCTTGTCCTCTTATAGTAATTCTGCCTACATGTCCTAGTAGCCGATTCGCCTCTTGCGCCTCCATATTTGGATTAAATTCTCCGAGCCACCTATTGTAAAAAATAACACCGTTTGGTGCTGGTTCTTGTTTAGCCCATGCGTTAAAGCTATAAACCCCACTGTCAACCATATCAGCCATTTCTCACCTCACCTTTGTCATTATCTTCATGGTTTTTATTCATTTTATACCAGTAAGTATTCAGGTATCTTGATCGAGTCAATGAATTCTTTTGCCGTCTTGCATTCCTTTCCAAGCTTTGTCAAGGTTGGTTTGTTTCGGTTCTTCATCCATCGATATTCTTCCGGGCAAAAGCTTTTCTTGAACAAGTGCTGCGGAATAACCTTCTCCACCCATATACCATGGACATGATAGGTCAACTTCTGAATGAGAGAGAAGTACCGTGGATCCTTTTGGTGTGGGTTGAAGGTGCCTTTGACATCGAAGTAAGCTCTATGATAATTACCGCGCATCTGAACACAGGCTTTTGGAAACAACTTCTGCAAAACGGCCATGCCACGGCTACCATGACAAGTAACACAGAAGTCTGGTGTGTATTCCGTACCTTGGTATAAATGTCTTTCAACTACTTTTGTTTTTGTTTTGAGTTTCACTACTTCTTGGTATGTGCATGGATCGATTAGTTGAAAGG
>Ga0196901_1001671_pt1 | contig 11042 bp, 5 predicted proteins | sample CB_VirMetaG_FD_169099 | JGI IMG/M metagenome (GOLD analysis project Ga0196901, IMG submission 169099) | Freshwater to marine saline gradient viral communities from Chesapeake Bay - CB_1504_1 Viral MetaG (v3) (version 3) | ecosystem: Environmental > Aquatic > Marine > Coastal | place: USA... | reverse complement strand
CTAATATTCTCATTAGCAGACCATTGATTACTAACTGGATAATATCCTAATTGAACTGGACCAACAGTATTATTGAATCCATTAGTATTTGCTCTTAAACCTGCTACATAACTTTCTTGAGCGTTAGGAAAAGTATCAATAGTTGTAAAATTCATAGCCGAAGTAAGCAAACCTGTTGTAGTAACATTATTAAATCTTTCTAATGTAAATCTATCTTTATTATCATTTGATATAGGTTTTAATGTCCCATCAGTAGTTAAACCTAATTCATCATCTGTTACTAATAAATCAGTGCTAAATCCCAATATATCGTGCCAAAATGAAGCAGGCTCCATCTTCTTAAATAATATACCACTTTGTGCTGTTAATTTACAAGTTGAACTATTATAAGCAGTTTGATTAGTATTAGTTAATATATCAGGATTAGGTGTAAAACTATTAAGCATACCAACAACTTCATTATAAGTAGTAACACCTGGAGTTGTAACATCAGTAGTTCCAGGTGCTGACCCTTGTTGTATAGGTGAATGGGTGTAATTCCATTGCATACGATTAGTAGCATCATTATATGCTAATTCTATTTCAGTTGAACCGACCAATGGAAAACCATATGTAAATTCGGGACCACCAAAAAAAGAATTTACTTGTGTTGCATGTTCGTCATATAAATAACTCACACTATTAATATTATTTTGTAATGTCAGTGGGTATATGAAAAAATTGGGATTATCTGGAGAAAGTGTTTCATGACAAGTGCCGTGTGTAAATGTTGGATAAGATACAGTTCCTGTTGGATAAATTTCAAATGTAATATTACTTCCTGATATACTACTTGTTGGTAATGGAGCACTTGTTGGTATAAATGGAGCAAGTGGTAATGTATAGTTATTTATTATATTTACAACATCAATAGGGACAACATCAGCTACAAAAGTATTATCTGTATATGTTGATGCTGGTAATGTTGTAACCGTAAAATCAAATGGGACTGGAATACTTGCGTCTTGAACTATAGCCATTGCTTGAACTACGTAAATATCTGCCATTGGTTGTAAGGTAATTCCTGCTGTATAAGGATTAGTATTATTAACTATAGTTATTATTTGATTCTCAACAACAGGAACAGTTGGGGAAGATGTATATAAAGCCCATTCAATTTGACCTAAAGTAAGCACCTGAATAGTCATTCCCACAGTTAAATAAGCATTATTTAATATTTGAAAAGTAGCATTAGTAGTTGCTAAATTACCTGGGTTAGTGCTGTCTCCTAATTGAACTATTACATTATTAGCAATAAGATTTAACTGTGGGGAAACAGCTACTGTAACCCAATCTTGAAAAACGCTTGAACCCATATCTTGAATAAGAATAAATTGACCGCTAAATTGCACTTGTGGATCTCCAATATCATCGGGAGCCAATGCAGAAACATTATAAATTTTTGAATTATCATAATAAGTATCTACTGGAAGGTCAGTTATAACTACAAGTTCTCCTACTGATGGTGAAATATATCCATTATCTGTCAAAGAAGCCCAATCAGTATCATTGAAATAATTAACTATATTATTATAAACACCATACATAAACCCTGTAGTTTTAACAATATATGGAGTAGGTTGAACTATATCTTCATTAGTAACAAATATATCTGGATTTGGATTTGTAGCACCTAATAAAACCCAATCAATCAAACCTACATTTGTTACATTTAAATTCATACCAATATTTACATTTTGTAAGACTGTAGGGTCTGAAAAAGTAATACCTGTTAATTGACTACCTGGAATTATAGCAGCAAATTGTGTTTCATTTGGAGGTATTTCATTATTTGGTGATGATGCTATTATTTGTGAATACTGAATACCATTAGTTGCTGGACTTGTATTTAAAAATGGAACAGAAGTTGATACTATTTCTAACCATGTATAACCATCTGTAACATCAGTTATTAATGTATTAGTTGGTCCTGGAGTGGGTGGTAATGCTGGTCCTCCTATAACAGATAAATCATAACCTATACAGGCTTGAACTACAGTGTTTATTAATTGAATGTCTTGTGGATTAGTTGATACAGCAAGAGTAGTATTGTCAATACAAGTAAAAACTTCACCTACTGTTGGTGGGGCTGTGGCTCCTAATGAAACCCAATCTGTATCATAACTAGTTGAAAATGGTTGTCCTAAATCTATTATTTGATATTGTAATCCTATAAGCATATTAGTTATAGTTATTGGTGGATTAGGTAATAATTGTCCTAATTGAGAACAAGTAAAAGCATCACCCACAGCAATTGTAGGAGTTGTATCACCACTATTTCTCCAATCTGTTTGTCCTAAAGTATCTATAACATAATATAAACCTACAACCATTTCATCAGCAGATATTGAAGTTATAGCAATATTTGGTAAATTTACAGAAGGATTTGGAGTTGGATTATCTGATATAAAATTTTTAAAACAAAGTGATTTATTTGGTGGTTTCCCCGGACTTTCAACAGGTATAGTTGGTAATAAATAGTTATTAGGTTGTCCTGAATATCCTATTGATCCAGTTGAGCCACAATACCAATCTGTTCCTTTTACTGAACCTCTTGACCTATCTATTTGAATATATGGATTAGAATTTATTATACTAACGAACGGACCATCACCATCAGGGTCGTCATATTCAGCATTAGTCATACACCATATAGGAGGATATGATGATGTATTACAAACAAAAGGCTGTCCTGCATCAAACCAATCATTTGCGTTAGTTGTAGATAATGATTGTTCTGTTTGTTTTTTAACTGATGCCATATTTAATGTTAGTAATGATGCTAAACTATCTGGTGAATAGCTTCCTGCTTTCAATGTATATTTCCAAGTTTGAGTATATGGAGAATTATCTGAATAACACATTAAATATGGACGACCATCAGCGAATATTACATTTTGTTGTGAAGTTGGTAATAGATTAGGAGCAGTTCCAGACCAGCCATTAGGCAAACAAATTTGTGTATTAAATTCTATATTTTTAGTTTTTTGAGATGTTATTTGAACTGAATATTGAGGGGGAATATATGGTGTATTATTATTTAAATTTTTAAATCCATCAGGATAAATTTGAGTTGGGTCAATACTACTTGAAGCATTTGGGTCGTTATAATCTAAAGGGTCTAAAGGAACTATCCATGACTGTTTAGTTCCATTACTTGAATCAAAAGCAACACTACTTGAACCAGGATTACTATCATTAACCCAATAAAAATTATATTCTAATTCTAAATCAATATCTTTTTCAATAGTTATATTAGCACTAGTTAAATCACGTGTATCTATAAATGCTTTTGATACTAATACTTCATCACCTTGATTTAAAGTTATACTCTCATTAATATTATTAGACCAATTACTATTTTTAGTTGTTGATTTATCATTAAATTTAGCAAGTTGAACTACAATCTCATTATTCATTTTACTTAATATACTATAATATGATATAATAAAAATACACTTTTGTAAAAGCGTAACCAAAACATTTATAAAGAAAAAAATAAAAACAATTACCTGAAAGGCAAGGGAGATTGAGGGGCTGAAGCCCTCATAACTGAAGCCCTCACACTAAAAGGAAGGAACATTAGGAGAACCTACAAAAGACACTTTATCATTGACAATATCATAAGAACGCATACATTCAGCAAGGACAAGTAAAGTTTCACCTTTAGCACTATCGACAGGGTCTCTCATTGAGTAATCAACAGTGAAATCGTTTCCAATGTAACGGTTAAGGAGAAAGCAACCATAACTAAACTTATTTGAATAATTTAAACCATTATTGATATTGTAAAAAGGTTTGACAGTGTTATTAAGAAGTTCGAGAGCACTTGAATAACCTGGAATATTAACAAAACCAGAGAAATCATTTAACATACCTAATTTCTTTGATGGGGTGTTTATTCCGCCTAAAGGGATTATTTGCTTCCCATCTATTGATATTTGGAATTTTTCATCAGGTTTGGAAACAGCATTGATTAATGGATTAGATTCTTTGTTGAGAACATTGAAGAAATAAACTGAACCTAACATTTGTTGGTAGAAACTATTGAGACGTTTATTGAAACCAGATTCACCTTGAGAGATATTGAGTTTATCTTGAATAATAGTGGTATAAGAAACTACTTTATTTTGTTCTGTAGGGATTTGGGTTAAATATTCATCAATAGCAAGGGAAGGGGGTTTGGAGAAACTGTAATTAAAACCAACAACATCAGGAGTAGCAAATTCTAGAAGAATAGTGAAACCTTCAGCAATAACAGTTCTACGTTGAAGATATGAAAGCATCATTGAAATATTCCACATAATTGACATTTTAGAACCATCATCTTGACCGTATTCTTCAGTGAGCGATGCTTGACCTAAATTGTTAAAATATATAGAATTACACATATTTTGAGATAATTGACGATTGACAGCAAATTGAGAAGCGTTTTCCATATGCATAAGTTTGATTGCCATCATCTCCATATTAGATAAACGGTCAATTTCAGTTCCATTGAGAGAAAGAATACTAACCTTTTGAAGAAGAGAATAAACTCCAGAATGATTAAAATAAATTTGGTCTCCATTAGAATTAGATATTTCGAAATCGCAGACACGAATTTTAGAAGCAACAACGTTCATACCTTTGGGTATAGTGAAAACACAACGTTGTGCGTTAAAAGATTGTGGATCATACATAAGTGTTCTTAATTCAGACATGATTAAATATATATTTATTTATAGTATTATATATATTACTAATATTTAATTTATTACAATTATATGATATTAAAATTTAAACAAATACTTGAAAATATAGAAAAATAAACAATTACACTTTTGTAATTAAAGAGAAATATATCCGTTGGTGTAAATAAAACAATCTATAGGATTAGATGAAGGATTAAATTTAGTATTGTCATCAACTGTTAATGCTACTTGGAGTTTATCATTAATACTTGAAGAAAAGGCTGAACCAATACCGAAACAACCATTTTCACTATAAAATCTATTCATGATACTGTTTTTTTCACCACGAGGTAATCCCCAAATTGCGTTTCCACTTGAAGAAAGAGATTTGTAATAATTAAGAGCAATGTCTTGGTAAGCAGGAGTTGTAATAGCATAAGATAATGGAGCATCTACACCATTGACAAGAAATTCAACACGACTAATATCAGGAATATATTCACAAAGCATATTATTATTGTAAAGAGATTTAACTGAAGATTGATGCATAAAAGACATTGCTAAAGCATCATAGGCTACACTGCTGACTACTTGGATATTATTTGAAAGACCAGTGACAGTTTGAATCATATTAGAGACAGTGTTTAATACAACGGGTTCATTATTTGGAACTTCCATGGTTTCCATCCACGAGAGTTGAAGATCAGTAAGTTCATAAGAAAGAGAACTAATATCAGGATTAACAGCACCAGATATATACATAGCCTCAACAGCACTGCCAAGTTGGAACATTACTTGTATTTCTTGGAATTTAGATTGTGCAAGGTCAGCAGAACTCTTATTAACACAGATTTGAGGTTTCATACTAAAAGCAATACCTTTATTAACATTATCACCATTTAAGAGATAAGTATTGAGAGCACCTTTAAGTTCAGGAGCATTTAGAGAGTTAGTGATTAAACTTTCAGGAGAGAAATCGTGTTGAGTAACCATTGACACATAGCGAGGATAATTTTGAAGTGATTCAACAGTTCTGTTATTGATAGTTGAGTTGGTATTTCTAAAAAAAGAATGAACTCCAGCAAATTGGTCTAACATAATTCCTTCAGTGCCATCAATAGCACTTGGAACTCCAGCAGGGGAGTTTTTATATAATTTTAAATAACCATTGACACGAAGAGAACCTGCTTTACATTGACGACCAGTTGGCATCTTCATTAAAAACGTAATAACGTCAAATTCACCATACTTTTGCTTGATGTTGGTAGGTTGTGCTGAATTATAAAACGACATGTTAAATATAAAAAATTATTCTATTATTATATTATATATATATATATTAAAATCTTATAATATAGTAATATTAAATTATCTTTTAAAAAAACTTTTATAATTAGTATTAGGTCTCATTATTCTATTTGGATTTAGATTTTGAGGTGGTGTAGGTTGTTGAACCACATCACCTTGAGATTGCGTTTTTACTTGTGATAATTCCGGTTCTTTAACCTCTTCAGTTTTTTTTGATTCTTCCAGTTGTATTTTCTCTTCTGCTTTCTTTTTCTTCAATTCTGCTTTTTCAATTTTCATTTGCTTCATTTGATTTATCGAATTATTAATACCACTTATTGATTCTTTTAATTCATCAAATTTACTATTATAATGTTTTTCAAATAAATCATTATTAGGTTGAACTGGTGCTGGTTGTGGTGGTGGTGCTTGGACTTGAGGTTGGGCTTTTGCTTTTGGTTCTGCTACTGGTTCTGGTTTTACTTCAGCCTTTTTAGCATTGCGTTTTTCAATAGACTTGGCTCTCATAAGAGCCAGTTTTTCAAGCATGAGTTCTCTCTGCTCGGGTGTCTGTTCTGCCTTCTTTCTTTGCTTTTTAGGCTTGGGTGCCTGATTGATTAAAGCGGCTAAATCTTCAATAGTTAAATTTGACATTTTAATTCTATTACTATATAGAAAGATAAAAAATAAACAAGTTAAAACAAAAATAAACAACTAATTCTTTAAAAATGGGTATATATAAATTAAAATTAACCCATAGTAGTTTTTTCAGCCTTTTTTTTTTGATAATATAATTTCTTCTGCTCCTTAATCTTTTCCTTATTATCAGCATAATACTTTTTATCTTTTTCAGTAATCTTTTCCTTATTATCATCATAATACTTTTTAACATTTTCCTTAATTTTTTCCCTATTATCATCACGATACTTTTTAAGCTGTTCAGCAATCTTTTCCTTATTATCTTCAGCATATTCTTTTTTAGTTCTACCAGCAATAAGTTTATTAACACAATTATCAGTAATCCTCATTATTTCACCTTCACGACGTGCTAATTCATTTTTACTATTACAATTCACATTCTCAATTAACTCAATATAACAATCATCTACACCGTGTTCTAATACTTTAAATGATGTTACATATGCTAAATTATTATTTTCACACCATTTAGTATAATCTTTTTTATGTTGATGAAATCTTTTATACAATGGTTGAGTAGTTGAACCCACATAACACCCAACTGTGGCATGTGAGCGAATACAATAAACTTTCCCTTCTTCGTAATTAGGCATCTTAAATAATCGCTTTTTATCGCTTTTATATATTTATATATTACTATTTCTTTAAATTGAAAAAATATATAAATTAAATTAACTGAAATATGTTTTTTTAACTTTAGCAAGTGATTTTTCTACTGTAGGTTCAGCCCATAAAATCCATCTACTCCACCACCCCGCTGTATTTATACCACTTTTACCCCAATTCTCACCAGTCTTTTTAGCACCATGTCTTGCTATATATGCTTTTTTCATAATTTCTGCTTTCTCTTTATCATCTTTATAATATATTGTATAATCTTTATTTGAGGCTGAACCAAATTTCACTGTATTATTACGTTTTGTAGTTTCATTATAAATAGTGGCTTCATATTTATGTGTGCCATCTTTTGATGGTTTTAATGAAATGAATTTATACATATTGATTACTATAATATTAAAAGATATAAAAAAGTTAATTAATTATGCTTAAAGTGTTTTAAACATATATTTGAATAAATAGACTGGACCAGGAACAATATTTTTGTCATGAGTAGCATCACCAAAAGCGGCGAACTGAAGAGTGTATCCAGAAAGAGGGTTAAGGTATTGAGATTCGGCATCACTTGCGGAATATATCTTGAGGGGAAAGACAACAGGTGGTTCAGCACTACGAGCAACACCATTAATACCACTTAAGGAAGCAACTGGAGAAACATCATTATTCATTACATCTAAAAATTTATCCAAATGAAGACTTGAAGGATATTTAGAAGAATTGGATTGAATAATGATGTTGCGATTAGTATTATCAATGTTATTAACAGACCATCTGTATTGTTGAATGTTTCTTGAATGAGATACTAAAGATACACCTGGGATGGGAGCACATAACAATGTTGAATAACAGTTTGGTTCAGATATAATAAACTGGCGATTGTAAGATTCTAAAGCATTTTCAATTGTTACTGCTTCAACTTTTACAGTGCTGTAAATACTTGCTGGAGGCATATTATCTTTTTCAGTTTGGATTAAAACTAATTCTGCTTTGGTAATTTCCCAAGTAGGGGGTTTATATGAGTTATTGGTTTTATTATTAGTAACCCAATTAACAAGACCATCACCAACAAGTGGTTTAACACAAATAAATGATTGACCTACAACAGGTGGTATATTATCATTACCTGCGGCAACCCATTCGGCTTGTGTAGTGGTTCCTACATCAGTAATAATATAAGATTGACCTTCAACCATTTCACTACCTGGTTGAGTAGCATTAGGAGTTTTGGCATTCCATATATGAAGTTTAAAACTGGTTGAAGGAGTAATTACACCAAGACCAGGGACAACAGCACCAACACCACCAGGAACAACCATTGCTGAATTTTGAAGACTATTATTATTTTCTAAACCAAGATTTGAGAATGTAACATCAAAAAGTTGAGTAGTAGCATTATAAACTGCTTTCTCAATAATAGCAACACCACCTTGATTAGGTAAGCGAACACTTTGATTAGAATAAAGACGACGAAGAGAAGGTATATCAGCATTTTCATAAATATCAGGGTATATAGAAACATCATCATTAACAGATTGGTCTACAGCAATACAAACCATAGCACTTGTTCCAGATAAATGTTTAATAGAACCAGCAGTAATTTGGGCTACTGTTCCAGCAGATAAAAGACCACCTTTTTGTAAATTTTGTATAGTGCTTAAAGGCATAGCAATTGTAGATGTTTTTTGAAATTCTTCCCAACCACCAGCAGTAGTATTAAGATTAATATCAAGACCATCAGATACTAATTCAAAATGACTAAATGTGACTTTAGCGTTTTGTAAATGAGTGCCTGTAAAATCAGGTATAGTATATGAACTATCAAGTTTAATTTGGGGACCAAGAGGTAATGCTTGACCTACAACTGTATCAATAGTTGTCATATGTTGAAAAAATCTATCAACTTTATTAGGTTGAGAAATTTTAAACATAACTCTTATAGTTTTAGCATTAACCATTCCAAGTTTAGCCATATCTGCTACAGTCCATCCAAGAGAACTTTTAAATTGAATAGTATCTGAAGATTGACCTGCTTTTTCAATCATTTTACCATTAGCATCAACTTGATAACATACACCACCTGTGGGACCTTTTGCTAATGCTTTAAATTGTTGTCCTACAGATTGAGAACCAGCAACAAAAACAGTTCCACCAGCAACAGTAATAGCAACCGCAGTAAAAATATCACCAATATCAGGGACAGCGAGAGTAGAACAATGACCGTCACTTGTGGGAAGTTGTCCTGCCGCTATAAAAATATCATTTACAGCAGGAGTATTTAAAGTATTAGCAACACCATCGGTTCCAGCAACTGCCGCACCACCAACGAAATAATTGCCATTAATGGGAGCAGTAAGAGTTTGACAGACACCATCAGAACCAGGGACAGCAGCAGCACATAGAAAAACATCACCAATAACAGGTAAAACAGTTCCTTCCCAACCAGCAGTGTTCCAATCAGCAATAGCCAATGTTCCTAATGTTGAAATTTGATAATAAGCACCAGCGACTAAATTACCAGTTGCTACATTATCACCAGCAGGATTAGTATAACCAATTGTAGCCCATTGAATAATATCTGTATTAGTTCCAACATCAGTAATTATATAAGATGCACCATTGACTATAGCAGTAGTAGAAACATTATCATTGGCACTTTTAACTAAACCTAAACCAGCCCAACCAATAGTAGATAAAGTGCCTACATCAGTTACAATATAACCATTGCCTCCTACTAAAGCACTGGTTAAGACATCATCGCCAGTATTTTTATAAGCACCTGCGGTAAGCCATTGATGAACTGTTAATGCTCCTACGGTTTTAACTGTATATTCAGTGCCTACTTGTAAATCAGCAGTATCAACATCGGGACCATTAGCACTTGGGGGTGCACCCATAGCAGTCCAATCAGCAACAGTTAATGTAGGACTGTTAAGATTTTGTATTTGGTAATAATTATCTTTAACTAAAGCGGCAGTATCAACTGTGGCAGAAGGTATAAAGTATTCAACGTAGTCATTAGCATTGTATTTGAAGAATTCAGGTTTAACAATAAATCCATTAGAACTTGCTAATTGATTAGCAGAATTACTGTAAAGATTTTGATTTGTAGCACGAATACATTTAGGGTTAGTTGAATAATCAGAAACAAAACCAATAGAATTTCCAAGAGTAGCGGGAGGGACAGCAATAAAATCAGCAGCAACACGTTGTTGGATTAAACTGTGAGTATCTTCAAGTTCGAATTCAGCCATTAAACCACCAGTCATACTTAAATGAAAATTATTCGTTTTAGCCAAACCAAAAATCTCTGACAGTTTAATATTGACTTGGACTGATTGGTCGGCAAGAGAAAGTTCAGCACCATAAAACGAACCAACACCAGCACCAACAGATGACATCATAAGAGAACCAGTAGATGCCATAGTCATTAAACTTTCAGCAGATAAACTTTCAAAATCTTTGGCAAAATTGTTAAGAGTTTGAGTTATGACGTTGCAGTAATTAACTTCTTCTAATAGGGTCATTTCACCCATCATACTAAATAAACGGGCAGTCTTGATTAAACAAGCAGGGCTGTAGGCTTCACCAAGGGAACTACCAAAACTAAACATGACTTTAGATTTATCAAGGTTGAGAATTTCTTCTGCTGTGTATGGCTTACCAGTAAGACCATTAACAATATACAGTTTAAAAGCAAGATAAGATTCACTCATATCAGTGCTCATA
>Ga0196901_1001663_pt1 | contig 11068 bp, 11 predicted proteins | sample CB_VirMetaG_FD_169099 | JGI IMG/M metagenome (GOLD analysis project Ga0196901, IMG submission 169099) | Freshwater to marine saline gradient viral communities from Chesapeake Bay - CB_1504_1 Viral MetaG (v3) (version 3) | ecosystem: Environmental > Aquatic > Marine > Coastal | place: USA... | reverse complement strand
AACATACCAATGGTACTGAACAAACGCGGTCGTTGGGATAAGGTTATACTGTAATTTACTTGACAACTTAGAGAATGTATGATATGATGATTGAAATGATTGCACAGTGGCACCGAGATCGTAATCTAATTGATGGTTCAACAGATAAAGATCAGTGCCTGAAGTTGATGCAAGAGCTTGGTGAGTTATCTGACTCACTATGTAAAGGTAAGTCACCCATTGATGATATTGGTGATATGATTGTAGTACTAGTTAATATTGCAGAACGTAATGGAATATCCCTTCAGCAATGTATTGCACATGCTTACAATGATATTAAGGATCGGAAGGGAGTTATGCGTGATGGTATCTTTATTAAGGAAGAGGATCTAACGTGAGTGTACAGCTTACTGCAAGGAGTACTGAACTTCTTAGTGCTGAGGTACCTTATGAGTAAAGGATCATGGTCGCGTGTAGCTGACCAAGAAAGATTCAGATCGAACCACGATAAAATATTCGGAGATAAGAGAAAGAATGATGGATGCGTATCAGAAGTACATAGCAATGAGCCGGTATGCCCGCTGGCTCCCGGAACAGAGTCGCAGGGAAACATGGGAGGAGACAGTACAGAGGTACATCCAGTACTTCCAGAATAATTTACAAGTACAACTACCGACGTGGGCATTGGCAGAGTTCGGAGAGTTACAGGGTAGCATTACTGAGCTTGAAGTTATGCCCAGTATGCGCTGCCTTATGACTGCTGGTCCTGCTCTTGACCGCGACAATGTAGCAGGTTACAATTGTGCGTACGCCCCTGTGGATTCAGTACGCTTCTTCGATGAAATGATGTACATCCTGATGTGCGGTACAGGTGTAGGCTTCTCTGTAGAACGACAGTACATTGCGAAACTTCCAGAAATTGCAGAGAAACTACATGATAGTACAACCTGTGTTAAGGTTAGAGATTCTAAAAAAGGGTGGGCTATCGGATTCCGAGAGCTACTATCACTGCTGTATGCAGGTCAGGTCCCCTCATGGGATGTATCAAGTATCCGTCCAGCAGGTGCTCCCCTCAAAGTTTTTGGAGGACGAGCATCAGGACCTGAGCCACTGGTCGAGCTTTTTGAATTCACTGTTGCTCTCTTTAAAAGAGCAGCTGGGAGAAAGCTAACCAGTATTGAGTGCCACGATCTGTGTTGTAAGATTGCCAGTATTGTGGTAGTAGGAGGGGTACGACGTTCCGCTCTAATCTCTTTGTCTAATCTAACGGATGATAGAGTACGACGTGCTAAACATGGACAGTGGTGGGTTGCTGATCCGCACCGTGGTCTTGCTAATAACTCTGCGTGTTATACAGAGAAGCCTGATTTCGAAGCGTTCTTAAACGAAATGGTACAACTGTATGAATCCAAATCAGGAGAACGTGGTATTTTCTCGCGCCCTGCAAGTAAGAGACAGGCTGCAAGAAATGGAAGACGCGATTCAGAGTACGATTTCGGAACCAATCCCTGCTCTGAGATCATATTACGACCGAACCAATTTTGTAATCTATCAGAAGTCGTTGTCAGAAGCACTGACAGCGTTGAAGATCTTAAAAGAAAGGTTCGAAATGCGGCCATACTTGGAACCCTGCAGTCCACACTCACGGACTTCTCCTACATCAGAGCAATCTGGAAACGAAATACTGAGGATGAGCGACTGTTGGGTGTATCCCTTACAGGAATAATGGATCATCCTATTCTTAGCGGTAGAGAGAATGCTGATGAGCTACCTACTATACTTGAATTACTTAAAGGAGTAGCAGTTGAAACTAATGCTAAGTGGGCGGATGCTCTCGGTATCCCGCACAGTGCTGCTATTACTTGTGTTAAGCCCAGCGGTACTGTCTCTCAGCTCGTTGACTCCGCTTCAGGCATACATGCCCGGTATTCCGAGTACTACATACGAAGAGTTAGAGCGGACGTTAAAGATCCTCTTGCACGACTCATGCAAGACTACGGGGTTGCTAATGAGATGGATAGGGATAATCCCAATGTAGTAGTATTCTCTTTTCCAAAGAAGTCACCTACTGGTGCTGTAACTGTTAAAGATATTACGGCTATAGATCAATTGAATCTTTGGAAGATATACCAGCAGTACTGGTGTGAGCACAAGCCTAGCTGTACTGTGTACTACGATGACTCTGAATATCTTGATGTATGCTCGTGGGTATACAAGCACTTTGATGACGTGTCAGGTATATCTTTTCTACCTAGAGACAACGGTACTTATGTGCAAGCACCCTATGAGGAGATTACTGAAGAGGTGTACAATACACTAGTTGAAGCTATGCCTGCGGTAGATATTGGTGCATTGCATTTGTATGAAGTACAAGATAATACTACAAGCAGTCAGGAATTAGCCTGCACTGGTGCAACCGGATGTGAGATTGTATAATGGAACAACCCAATAAAAATACTACAGAAATTAAGCTCGAGCAAGAAATGCTGGAAATCGGGAAGCCAGTAGTACTGGCCCACAAACCCTGCTTTGCTTGTGGAGAAACTAACTACAATGCTAGTGCGATGGATGCTGTGTACTGTACTAATTGCGGGGCTTTTTATATCATCGGGCCGTTTATCTCAAATCCAGTAGCTGAGATTGTTGATGTATAAATTCAGCCAAGCATCTGAAGCTAGACTTTGGGGGGTTGACGAGAGGCTGCAAGAAATTGCACGCCTCGCTCTCAGCAGATCTCGTATTGATTTTGGTATAGGTTTTCTTGGAGGACTTAGAACAGCGAGTGAGCAGTACGATCTATTCTTAAAAAAGAAATCCAAGGTGGATGGTACTACTAACAGATCAAAACATCAGGAGGGTTTAGCTATCGACGTAGTAGCCTATGTGGACGGCAGACCCCGGTGGGAGAAAGAGTACTACTACATGCTAGCTGGTACAATACTAGCAGTAGCAGCTGAGAAAGGACTTCCGTTACGTTGGGGAGGTGATTGGGATTCAGATAACGATTTCCTTGACCAGACGTTCAATGACTTTGGACATTTCGAGGTAGCAAATGTTAACCATAACCAAGAATGAAGCAGCCCAAGTGCTGGATACACTCAGGCAAGCTCGTGATGATACGTACTTAGATGCAGAGGACTACGAGGAAGCCATAACTATTATGGAGGACGTGTTATCCGGTTACGATACTCCTATTGAAGAACTGATTCAGTAAGAGCGTGCTGGTATGCTTTTGCAGAATGTGCTTTTAAACTCAGCCATCCCTTCGGGTTAAGATACGTACGATATACACCCGTCTTAGCCCAAGGGACTACTGCCCTAATGAAATCATTTGAATTCAAATAGGATGTAGTGGGTATCCCTAGACTTCTATACAGATAATCATCACCTTTGTACCATGATGCAGGTTCAGCAAATACTACTACTTCTGAGACGCTCACACCTTTAGCCTTTAATAAAGGAATTGATTGTATAGCTATAGCTGCACCCAATGAATGCCCTGTAATATACACAGGTTTATATTTATTAATTCTATTAATGAATTTGTTTACCCACGCTTCAGCACCCTTGGCAAAACCCTTATGTGCCCACCATCCTAGGATTGTTTTGTAAGGGAAGATTCTAATATCTTTAAGTACATCAAAGAAATTTGACCATCCTTTCTTGGTAGGTTTTGGTGTACTCTCTGTACCCCTAAAACAAATCCATGTCCCTGTAGTATCCTCCAGTACTAGTGCATCCGTTTCAAAAGCTGACCAAATATTATCAGAAAAGTTGTACGATTCAACACACAGTGATACTGCTTTTAGGTGATCCATTAATCCAGTAATCCTAAGTCTGGTAAACTTCTAGTGAGTCGTTTTGTAATTGATTCTACTATATCTTCAGGAGAAACTTCTCCTGTTAAGATAGGACCGACAGCCCTTAGCAGTTTGTTGGCATCAGAAGCAGCTGGTCCAAGAATAGTACTAGTTGCATCCGCACCAAAACTAGCAGCCCTCAGTGGGTCAGCAATGAATCCACCCATACCTACATAGCTAGCACCCGTTAGCACATGATCCCATACATCATCATCCTCCCACCTGTCAATACTTCCTGTTTTAGCTATCTCTCTTATAGCAGCAGCGTACACTTGGAATACAATCATAGTTGCAATCAGTGGTAGAATCTTAAGCGCAGCAGCTGACTCAGAAGTAATACCCCCTGTTGTAAGACGATCATACCATGTACGCATTACACTATTAGAGAATACAATAGCAAAGGACTTCATCTGTCCAAGTAACTGGAATCTCTGATCGGATGACCACACAGGTCTGCTTATAGGACGTGGGTTTACAACAGTATCCTCCACGACATTCAACAAAGCCGGTCGTATAAAATCTTTATAGTAGGCATCTGCTCTAGGATCGCCATTAGCTGTACGTGTTACCCAGTCACCTACCTTATTTGCATCCAGCCCTGCTTCCGAGAACTTACGTAATAGATTACGCTTGATGCCCAGATTGGTTGTGCTATTCCACGTAGTAGCATCCCGTATAAAAGTTTTGTATGCAGCATTCGCTGATACATTCCTAAGCATTTCTGTGAATTGTGGGAGCAGTGTCAGATTAAAGAAGAACTGCTCAGCATGACTGATAGTGTAACTATCATCACTAAGTCTTGACGAGAATACATTCTGTGCTTCAGCTTGGCTAAGGCCCAGATCATCAGCTACTGTAGTAGAAATACTATCACTACCAACAGCCCTCTTTACAGCGGATCCAAGCCCCTCCTTCATCACCTTACCAGTAGCACTCAAGGATGTCATCACGCCACTACGATCACTAATGATAAGAGTCTCTGCTAAGGACGGCAGAATTGCTAGCGGCAATAGAGTCATGTTCTCAAAGGCACGTATCCTATTGACCCACTTGCGGGTCTTTGGTGTTATAGCATACGTTGGGACTCGTTGAGAAATATTAATAACATCAATGAAATTCTTTATATCCTTTGAGTTGACAAGTATTCCTTTGTCAGCACCTTCCGCAATAACTTCCCTAACCTGCTCCCAGTATCCTCCAAGATCTGCACCGAACTTCTTAGCATGAGCAGCTCGCTCAGAGGTTGCCTTGATGTACGCATAGATATTACCAGCCACATCTTCTGTTGTCCATGAGTCCCAGAAATTTTCTGATAACTGACTGAGCATACGCTCTTGCTCAAAGGGGTTATCCCTTTTGATCTTTGCGGATTGTATGTTACGCATACCTTTGCGTAATCTTTTAGCTATAGTAGCAGAGTCCTCACCAAGAGCCTGCGCCTCGTGTGCTGCGTTTACTTGCTCGACGATAGCCTCAGTAATTTTTGAATCGGAAGCCTCACCATAATGATAGAAGCCGTTCGCATTCAACTTACGTGCATACGCATCAGCCATTGCTGCTGCTTTACGCGCATCTTCTGTACTCTTTCCTTGGTCTATCATATCCTGATAGGCTGCTTGTCTAAAAGCAACAGGATCGCTAGTAACTTTCTTTGCATTGACATTCATTAGCGGTACATAATCTTCTCCCCGCCAATTAATGTTATCCGCTAGACCAGCATCTGTAGCTACTTCTTTAGTTTTATTTAGCAGTAACTCGCGTACGGAATCATAGGCACGTCTAACTGCAGGATCAGTAGGAACCTGTTTACTACGCACAGCTTGTATTGCTTGCTTCTGGACATCTTGCGTGGCAGCAAAGAAATCTTTTGCAGCTCCCTGCATATCAGCAGAGTACAATTCTCCTTGGATAGCGACAGTCTTTATACCAGCATGGCGTGCGATATCTCGTGGATTTTGTACAAAATTACCAAGCAATTTACGAACAGAAACCAGCCCACCTATAGGGCTAGTAAGGATCTTATCCGGTACACGTCCTACTGTATTAGCAAGCATCTGTTTGAATAAACTATCATTGTTTAGTTTATCCTGTACTGGCTCCTTCATTACATAGTTGCCATCCTCATCGAACTGAAAGAACTCAGCATCACGTACAGCCTGATTATTCTGCAAGGCTTTTATAGTACTCTCAGTAGCACCTATTGGGCCTGAAAGGATTGCACCCACCGCTGCTTCATCGAGACTATCAGAAATGATACGATCAATATCTTCCTGTGTAATCTCTGTACCTGTGAACTTGTACGCAAGTAAGGAAGTAGCAGCATCCTGCACACCTTCAGTAATACCTCCAACTGCGGATGCTTTTACTACATCAGCAGTACCCGTGAGTAGCCTTTGACCTAGAGTCTTGGAGATACCCTCGGATACTGGTTGCATAGCACGTTTAAAGCGTGCAAAAGGTATAGCTTCTAAAGCGCCCAGTCCTGTAGCTGCTACTACATCCTGTAAACCAGCAATGCTATTAGGATCGAGATCCAGTTCTTTGGATTTAATATCTCCCAAGTTGAGACCAGCACTTGAAAGTACAGTAGCTGCTGTAGCTATACCACCACCGAAAGGCAACGAGATAACTGTAGGAACAGCGGCCACACCCAGAGTACCAATTCCGCGTAGAACTTGATCCCCTAAACCTTCTACAGGTACTCGTGCAGCACGGGCTTCATTCCTTTCTGCTGCTAGAGCTAGGCTCTGTGCTACTTCAGAATCACCATAACCCAGTACTTCAGAAAAAGCCTGCCCAGCACGTTGGGCAAGAGCTTGTCCCTGATCTACTCCCGCTTCTATCTGGTTGCTAACAGTATTAGCACGCTGTCCGTATATTCTCTGATTAAGAGAATCCAATTCACTTTGTTCTTCTTGGGTTAACGCCATTATTGTTTTCTCAGGAGTTCATTCCTACGTGCTAAATCCCCCATAGTAATCTCTTGTGGCTGCATCATGTACTGAAGAGCATCAGGATTTACTTTAGTGGAACCAATCCACGGATCGTTTATTACATCTTCACCTTGGACAGTACTGCCTATTACAGATTGTAGATATGGAGTACGAGCCCCTATACTCGGTAATTGGGCATAGCCCTTAGCGACCTGAGCAGCTAGTGCATCCAGTGTACTATTATCCTTGAGTCCGGGAACTGCAGCCTGTAGATCTAGTTTAGCCTGCGCTCTCAGCTCGGCTGTAATCTTTGGTACTTTATTAGTACCTGCCGCCTCTGATAAATACTTGTTAGCCTGTGCAATGTTCTTCATTACTTCTGAGGCTTTTACTTTGTTAACAATTTGTTGATCTCGTTCTGCCTTAGCAGCCGTTGCTTTACTTGCAAGATCCGCCTTACCTGCTAATAATGCTTGTCCGAGATTGGAACCAAAATCTTGTCCGTTGCCGGACGTAGCCATTAGTGCTAGGCCCACAGTAACAAGATCGAACTCTTTATTCAAAGTATCAAGTAGACCGTGTTGTTCTTTAGGAACTGATGCCTTCATGGATTCATAAGGATCCGGAGCACCTGCTTCAGTAGCTTGCTTCTTCTGTGCGGATGCTACCTTAGCTAACTCTTCTGCTGTCTTTGGTTTAGGAGACCCCTCACTAGGAGCACTAGGAGTTGGTCGTACTCCTTCTGGAATTCCATTGACTCCGTTCAGGAACTCACGACCCATACCGTACAAACCACCAGCAGCAGCTCCTGCTATATCCGCTGTATTCTCGATAGCTCGTCCTACACTCCTACCAGCTTCATGCGGAGTAGCTCCTAGAACATCACCCAAGAATGTACCAGTCGATATACCAGTTTGTCCAAAATTAGGTTCAGTAATAAAGGAAGGTAGGAATTTATTTACATCACCCAGTAATCCACCATCCCGTGCAGGTTGTGCCGGTTGTGTACTTACTCGTGGAGGTTGTGTAGGTACTTGCCCAAGACCCAAGGAATCAAAAGCATTCCCAGTACTTACTGGTGCAGTCTTTATTAGACTCTGATTCTCTGGGAATAGCGGGATCTTACCTTTTAATGTAGCATCATCAACAGTAGCGCCTGCTAGAAGAGCGGCACGTTGCTTAGATATGAGTTCGTCTTGTAAAGGTACTGGCATTAGTTCTATGCTCCCCACTGGCCTGTAGACCAGCCGTTGCCCATTCCGAATGAGGACTGAGTGTACTGCGGTTGAAGTACTGATGACATCATTGGTGCACCCCCACCGAACATACTACCAAGTCCTGCGAATGCTGCAGGGTTGCCTGTGTAGATACCCGCTGCCGTAGTAGCAAGTCCTGCTAGTGTTTGCCCTAGACTACCACTTGATTTGCTTTTAGTGGTGGACGTGCTTTCCTGCATCAGGGGGTTAGCTCCCAGAAGGTTAGTGAACTCACTTAGATTCTGTAATTCAGCATTACGACCAGCGTTGAACTGCTGTACTTGATCCATCAATTGCTGCTGACTGAGCTGTGTCCTTTGATTACCAATGTCTTGCTGTGTGAATGCTGGCAAGAATCCTAGACCTATGGACTGCGGTGCCATGCCCTGTGCGCCAAGTGCTAGTTGCTGTCCTCCAAGAAGGGCTGCAGTAGCTCCTCTAGAGATTGCATTAGCTGCATCACCTGCTGCAATTCCTTGTGCTACTCCCTGCCGAGAACTGCCATATTGACCAGCTGCTGTAGCGCCTTGGTTAATACCCGGCATTATATTACGATTGAACTGATCGCCTACCAGTTGTCCTAGCTGCTCAATCTGTCTCTGTACAAGAGGATCATTGATATTTCCAGCATTCAGTAATCCCCGAAAGGCGTCCTGTTGCTGTTGTATCGTATTATAAATATCCCCACCCTGCTCTACCAGACCCAGCTGTGCATTTTGTGCATCCTGGATTAACTGATCTTGTGGTGCAAGGAGACTTCCTTGGTAGATACCCTCAGTACCCTGACCGTATAGACTCTGCGCACCTGCATTAGCTGTAAGTGAACTATCCCTCAGTTCGGGGGACAGTCGTACTGTTTGTGTGCTGGAACTTTTTTTAGACCCTGACATATTATAACCTTTTTTCTAGTACAATGCAACTACTTTCGTAGTCCTTTAATAACTTTTTCCATCCCGCCCTGCCATAGATAGTAACTGCTGTGCACTCACTCTTCTCTGCAAGTTCCTCAATAGCACCGAGTCCCTCCTGCATCCATTCGTTCAGTCCAGTACCAGCGCACAGATGGATAACCATCTTTTTACACTGTGGGTATTGAATTACTTCAGTTACCACTGCACCTAGAACTTCATCAGCTCCAGCAACCCACAGTTGCGAATCGCCTACAAGGATACTGGATATACAGGAATCCAAGGAGTACTCATTGTTTACTGCCAGTGCTTGCTCTAAATATGGATACACTTCTGGGTATACTTCTTGTAGTTCTTCTAGTGTCTGGATTAGTTTAAACAATGAACGTCCATCCTGTAGATTTGTATACATACAGCCCTTCACCAGATCCCGGATTCCAGTTAGTACCATCAGCATACGCAATGCTACTTATACTTGGTTTAGTAGGGGCTACGTGCTGCACACCGGGAACCAGCTCAGATATAATACCAATTAACTCTGATACTCTATGTAGTTCTTGTTGTAGATAAGTACCAAGCGCTTCTGTAGATTGTGGTGGTGCTCCGGGAGTGTACTGTAATCTATCTGCCATTAACGGATACCTGCAGTTTCATACTCAATAGTGTACCCTGTTAGGCCCCACTTATCAGAAGTTGACGATACAAATTTTAATGCGATGTACCTACCAGATTTTCTGAAGTCAGCCTTGTAGTCTTCTCCAATAATAAAGGTGTACGGGGATCCCCATAGCACACCTTCTCCTTGTCTATTCTCAATACCTACATATATGGATACTGTCCCCTCTCCAGAGAAGTGAGGAGTAATGGAGTTAATGTACTTTACATTTAAATCATCTCCAAAATCAAGTCCTGTACGTTCTACTGCACTAGTGTACGCAACACCATTAAGAGTAGTAGTAGTATTAGCCTGATACAATTTTGAGTTAGTGTAGTCACACATTATTAATTCTTTAGTACTTGGATTGTAGTTCTCTTCTCCCCAAGCGGAGGTATCAGTATCCCATGTACCTGAGTCATCATCCCAAGCGTCTGATAATTGTGGGTCCATATCACCCTCAGCAATATAAGAAATATCACTGAGGTCCTTTTCAGACCAAGCGTTAACTTCCCAATTCCAGACTAGTGCTCGACTAGCAAGACCTGTAGTAGAATCTTGGTCAGGATAATAAATCCATATTTCATTATTGGAATGATCCGCTACACATTTTATACGTTCTATGTAGTCCGCATTGATCTGTGTGAATAGTTTATTCTTTACGATATTACTTATTACTGATTGCTTAGTACTACCATCGTGAATATACACATCACCAGTACCGATAACAAAATGCTTCCCATCGAACTCTACTACACAATCCCGGGACAACGCACCAATGTCACTGAAAATCTTACGGAAGGAGAATACGTAGTTTCCTCCAATGAACTGCATGGCCCATACTGAGTCAGCTTTGTATATAATGAAGTTATCACTGAGGGTTCTACCATCAATGATACGCCCCTCTGTATCAGGAAGTACGCTTTCTCCTGCTTGAGTAGTAGGATCCGTATGATCCCATGACGCCGGTACAGTACCTGCATCAGCAGAATCGGACCACTTAACTAACAGAGGGTACCGCTCTCCTAGATTATTGGTGACATCCATAGCCACTAGGTAGTTTTTATAGGGTCGTACTACGGCAGCCCTATAACTAGCAGGCCACGCTGTAAGATCATCCATATTAGAACTAGTGACATCAAAATACTGTGGTGCATCCACACCATTATTCAGGATCAGCGCCCCATTGAAGGCCGTACCTGTCCACCCTGTAGAAAAATCAGCAGTATAAGGAACCTTTACTGCGGCTACTTCCCTAGTTACATCAACCTGTGTGGTTCCTTCTGATCTGTAAATAGATGTCTCGTCAGCATAGAACCAGTAGTTGGTACTGTAGTCAGTCCAAGGTATAGTAAATAACGGTTGTATACTAAGTGCAGGAAATACTTGATCGTATCCAACCTCCCTATTAGTACGATAGTTTCTGAAGTTCACATTAGAAGTATCCGACCAAATATCATTCGGAAGCTCATAAGGA
>Ga0196901_1001662_pt1 | contig 11075 bp, 6 predicted proteins | sample CB_VirMetaG_FD_169099 | JGI IMG/M metagenome (GOLD analysis project Ga0196901, IMG submission 169099) | Freshwater to marine saline gradient viral communities from Chesapeake Bay - CB_1504_1 Viral MetaG (v3) (version 3) | ecosystem: Environmental > Aquatic > Marine > Coastal | place: USA... | reverse complement strand
CGTGAAGAGTGAAGGCCAGGTCCCGTCGACAGCCCAGCAAATAGCAAGACATGTTCGTAGCGGGCAAGAAACATTTACACTTCCCTCGGGCCAACCGGCGAGAGGAATGCCGGAAGGCGACTACATGTATACAAGCGTAGTGCCTACTATTGATCACTTTTTGAAAGCCGTTTCACAAGAGTACAATCTTGATCCAAACACATTGGGTGGTATGGACATGACTGCAGAACAGGTTCTAAAGCAAGCATTTGGTATGGCTGATGGAACAGGGTATAGTTCCGGAAGTCCGGGTCATCAAGAATTTGATCGAATCCTGGGACTTGCTGCTGACATGTCTGCTAACGAATATGCTAAAGCGATGGAGAACGCACAACAGGCACAACGTAAATCTGCAAACCAAATCAGAAGAAAACCAGGCGAAACAGATGAGCAATTTAGAGAAAGAATTGATCGCAATAGATACAGACCAGAGATGAAGATGTTTAACATAGAACAAGCATTAGGCGATAGACTTCTTCAGAACCAGTATCACGGTTTAGGCGCTGATTTTGACGCAGCATACGACCAAGCGAGATATGCTAATGAATCAGCAATGAGAGATGCTGTTATCAACCTGTTGAACGAGTACGCCGGTTCAGATGTGTACAGTCAATTTTCAACACAGCCAAAATACCACAGTGGCTATACTAACCGCAACACAGGACCTAATTGATAATAGTGGAAGACAATCAAAACACCTTAAAGAAGAAAGGGAGGCATTAGCCTCCCTTTTTTAGTTTAGTTACGTTTTATATCCCACCTGTACTTTTCTCTAAGGTCTTTGCATTGCTTAGTCGACTCGTAACGATTGTTGTAGGTATGATTCTCATACGGGTACGACATCGCAACTCCCGGATAAACATTATCATACGGAAATGCGTAAACAATACCATTGTCCCAGTCATGCTTAAACAGATACACCCTTGACCCAACCATCTGTATGCCCATGCTTGACATACCTTGCGTAATCTCATACTCCATCACTTCTAAAGAATAGTCGTTCTGAATGAAGTAGAATGTGGTGTCACCAACCTTTGCTGTAGGTAACTCTCTTTGTGCTTTTGCTACTACTCCAGACAGGAGTAATAGGCTTAAAATGAAATGTTTCATAGTAAATCGGTTAAATGTTTCACTGCCCTAAACGTAGTAATTGTTTTTTAATTTTGCAACAATCAGTTAAATTTTTTTGAAATGAACAATGTAGAATCAAGCATGGAACAAGCAATCCAGGACGCTGGGTTTAGTATCTCAGATACCCCACCCACGCAGGATGCACAACCAACACAAGAGGCACAACCAGTGCAACAAGCACCAGTAGAACCTCAACAAACTACAGCGCCAGAACCGAGCGCACCAGTTGAGCAACAACCAGTTCAACAACAAGAGGTTCAACAAGAAGCCGCTCCTGTACAACAGGATGTACAAAATGTACAGGATTATGTACAACCCAATGTACAACAGGAGCAAAGTTCTTTACAAGATGAAACCCAATCGGGATTAGAGGATTTCTTCCAGGCCCTAAGTGAAGCAGCGGACGGACCTACTGAGCAATCCACTGAGACCGATACTATAACTGCGCAAGACGTTGACCCACGGATTCAAGTCATTGCTGATTTTGTCGCTAAGACAGGACGTTCACCGGAAGATTGGTTCCGCTATCAGTCATTAGATCCATCCGAAATGGATGATCGTACTGCAATGCGTGTACACATGGCGAGTGAATATCCATCATTAGGTAACGACGAGATTGATTTACTTATCAACTCTAAGTACCGAACTGATGACTCTATCTATAACGATGAAGAAGTTAGGCTTGCAAACCTTCAGTTAAAGATTGACGCAGAGAAGGCAAGACAAAGTATTGGTGAACTTCGTAATGATTACACCACTCCTATTGTTCAGTCTTCAACCCAAGCCGAGGAGGAACCAAATCCTTTCGACGATACTTGGATACAATCGAACTCACGTTCACTTGGAGAGTTAGGCGAAATTGCCTTCGACTTACCTAACGGACGCTCGTTCAACTTTGGTGTATCACAGGATTATCGAAATGACTTGGCAAAATCCAACAGCGATATGACTTCGTTCTTTGATAGATATGTAGACAACGAAGGACAATGGGACCACGACCTCTGGAATATGCATAGGACTGTGACGGATAATCTCCCCAACATTCTACAGAGCATCTACCAGCAGGGCCTTAGCGATGGACAACGTACCATCGTAGAGCGCGCCGCAAACATTGACCCTCAACGCCCACAGTCTAACAATCAGCCAAGTCAGCAGGACTCAATCGCACAACAAGTACTTGATGCGTTAGGACGTCCACAAATGTTTTTAAAATAACTGCTATAAAAATTATTAGACATGGCAACATCTTCAGCACCTCCGGTGTACAATGACAGCAAGGACGCTGTCTTTCGTCGGTTAGACCCGACTAAGTATACGTCGTTGGCAGATTTCATTGACGAAATCAACAAGCCAGACAATCGTGACCAATTGGTCAAAACATACGGCTACCAGCAAATCTCTGGTGGTCTAACGGGGTTCCTAAACCTTACAGGCGCCGTACGCGCAAGCGGTACCGCCGATGAGGTTCAATACTGGGAAGAAACTCGTTTGCACGCTTATGCTACAGTAACATTGGCAGCGACAGCAGCAACTACTGCTACTACGTTGACACTAACTAAAGCAACAAGCGACGCTTCTGTATTGCGTTTGAACGACGTAGTACTATGGGACGGTAATGTTCGTGGTATTGTAACTGCAATTTCTCCAGCAGGTGAAATCGCTCACAACGCTACAGCATCTTACACTGTTGAAATCTTGAATGGTAACATCGGTGCTACTGCAGCGACTGGTGCTTACAACCTTCCTGTAATTGGTAACTTGTTCGCTCAAGGATCTGACCAGAACAGCGGTTACTTGGAATCAAACGTAATCAAGCGCACCAATGCTTACAGCATCATCAAAGAGGTGTTCAAGGTTACAGGTTCTCAAGCAACTAACATTGGTTGGGTTAATGTAGGTAACGGTGACTACCGTTGGTACGTGAAGGGCGAGATGGACACTCGTGCTCGTTTCTTAGACAAGCGTGAGATGATGTTGTTGTTGGGAGAAACTATCAGTAACGGTATCACAACTACCAACATCGGTGGCCTACCAACAGCAGGTGAAGGTTACTTCGCTGCTATCGAAAATCGCGGTATCGTTCAGTCTGGTGAAATCAATGACTTCGTTGAAATGGACGTCTTGATTGAAGAACTCGACAAGCAAGGTGCTGCTCCAGAATACGCAATGTACGTGAACACTTCTCAGGCATTAGCAATTGACGACATGGTTGCGTCATTGAACGGTGCTGCAGGTTTCGCTGACGTGACTTCTGGTATCAGTGCATTCGGTGGTCGTGGTTCTGAACTCGGCTTCGATTCATTCAAGCGTGGTGGTTACACATTCCACAAGCACTCTTGGAAATTGTTGAACGACCCAACATTGTTGAGTGGTTCTGACTACTTGGGTGCGATGATTCCGTTGACTACTGTAGTTGATCCTAAGACCGGCAACCGTGCCGCTGCTTTGGAGTTGAACTACAAAGACACTAACGGATACTCTCGTGAAATGGAGCACTGGATGACAGGTTCTATCTTGGGTGTGAACAACACTAACACGGATAGCCTACAGTTCAACTACCGTTCTGAGTGTGCATTGGTTACTCGTGCTGCTAACCAGCACATCCTAATCAAGCAATAACAGACATATCCTACGGAGGGGGGCGTTGCCCCTCTCCTTTTTTTAATTATTTAATTTCATTCAAATGGCAACAGAAGCAAAGGCTGCACCAGCAGCAAAAAAGACTGCACCCAAAAAAGGGTACAGTGTGATTCAGAAAAAGAGCGAGGCCCCTACCCAGAAGGTATATGAGGTTCCTTTTGGAGGCGGCATTGTATTCAAACTAAAATCAGAAACAACAGTATACGACGCAGGAACCAACAAGGTTCGTGCTATCCGTTATTGTCCAGGAGAACCAAGCATTTTTAAAGACGAGCAAAGCACCAACGCACGTAGGTCGCACGTGATATTCAGAAATGGATTGCTTGCAGTTCCACAGAACAAACCAAATCTTGCCCAGTTCTTGGACATTCATCCAGACAACACAGCCAACGGAGGTAATAAGTTTAAGTTGGTTGACAAGAGCGTAGACTCAGAGCAAGAAGTGGAAAACGAATTCTTGACACACGATGCTGTTGCATTAGTGCGTACTAAAGACTCTGATGAAATCCTCGCTGTAGCCGTGGCACTTGGCATCAACATTGAACAAAAGATGATTGAGATTCGTCGTGAGTTGTTGCGTGAGGCTAAGGCTAATCCAAAAGAGTTTATCGGTATGTTTGATGACCCAAGAGTGAAGACTCGTTCAGCGGTCATTCAAGCGATGGACTTCCAAATTTTAGCAGGCAAACCAGATGGAGTATACTGGTTCGACAGCGGACGACTAATCATATCAGTTCCTGCAGGCCAGGACCCTACTGATATCATGGTACGATTCTGCCTAACAGAGAAGGGCGCAAGCGTTTACGAAGAAATCGTTTCACGATTGGAAAAACTTTCGTAAGTTTGTCTTATCTCGTTTCATAGGCATAGTAATGAGAGTCGGTTAAACAAGGAAGAGGGCCCCGTAAGGCCCTCTTTTTTATTCGTATATTTGCTGTAAAGCCTAAGCGTTATGGCAAGTGTAGAGAGAGTATATAAAGCAGTAAAAGATATAGCGAATAAAGACCAGCGTGGATTCGTCACGCCGGCTATATTCAACAAGTTCGCTGGCGTTGCACAGATGAACATATTCAATCGTTTGTTTGATGACATGACGATGGCTAACCGTTTGCGTAGATCGCAGTTTGATGGCTCTCGTCAGTATGCTCGTGCTAAGCAAATTGAAGAAGACTTATCTACGCTCAAGAAGAAAGTAGAACTCACCTTGACCTCTGGCGTGGTGGATAAGCCAAGCGACTTTGCTCGCACCATATCAATCAGCACAATAGGAAAAAAGATTCTTGGTGTACAGAAGCAGGCCATCGTGCAACTTGTGTACAACGAAGACCATATAGACAGAATACTCAACAGCGATTTATCAGCACCGTCTGACGACGCTCCTGTTGCACTAATAGGAAACCAGATAGAGGTATTCCCTAACGTGAACACAAGCATCGCTAAAATCAATCTGAGATACTACAAATTACCTCAAGGTATTACACCAAACACAGGAGCAAAGACATCTGCGTCTCCATCTTTTGGTTACACATCATCTGTTGCAGGTGTAGAAATCTACAACGCCGCAAACAGTGTAGACTTTGAATTGCCAGAACAATACTTCACAGACCTCGTAGCAGAAATCTGCGCACTCGCAGGAGTCAACATGCGTGATAATGATGTATACCAATATGGCGCAACCGAAACCACTAAAGACGAAAGTAGATAATGAGCCAGGCATACGTTACAGTAGATAAAGTAATTAACGATTACGTGATGAGCATTGATTCGGACGACTACGGGTCGAACGCATCAGACTACATGCTACGTCAGTACGCTTTACGAGGAATCCGTGAGTTCGGATTTGATATGGTACACAATGTCAAGACCACACTACTTGACGTAAACCAATCTCTTGGCACTGTAGATTTGCCTGCTGATTTCGTTGATATGATTAAGTTAGGTCAACTTGGCAACGACGGATTGGTGTATGTGTTTGCAGAAAACCCGAACATGAACCTGCTTCCAGATCAACCAGCAGACGCTATACCAGACTATCTACTTGGATTTGACTCGTATGTGTTTAGAAATTTCATATACGAGAACACCATGGGGCGCTTGTATGGACTTGGAGGAGGACAGGGTGCAGGAGAATATAGAATCAACTGGGACGAATGTCGTATCGAGATATCTATGTTATCAGATACCACCCAAGTCGTCCTTGAATACATATCGGACGCAGCGAAGTCAGACAACCCATGCATACCTGTGTATGCAGAGGAGGCGCTTAGAGCGTACATGTACTACAAGACCATCATGCGTAAGGCGAGTGTACCTATGGCAGAGAAACAGCGTGCACGTGCAGAATACTATAATGAGAGACGCTTAGCGAATGCAAGACTCAAGTCGTTCAACAAGTTTGATGCAATGAGCACAAGCCGAAGAAACTTCAAACTAAGCCCTAAAGCATAATAGATGGCTTCAATAGATAAATTACTTCCCCGCTCTCTAAACCAAGACGACGATGAGCGTTTGGTTACTTCTACGCAGATGACAGATGCGCAGAATGTTCGTGTATCCATTGATGCCAACGAGGATGCACTGGTATTGAAGAACTCATGGGGAAACATACAGCGTTCAGCAACCATAGAGAATGGCTCAATGCCTGCTGGACAGAACTACTGTATAGGCGGTGTTGGTGATGACTCAGCCGCACAGATATACTACTTTGTATGGAACAGCGCAAGCAACCACACCATATTTCGATACGATCAGAACTCCAAAAAAACCTACATCGTATATCAAGACGAAGTACTAAACTTTGGTAAGGAGGGATTCGTGTACGCTAACATTGTTAAGTTATCTAACGGTCATATCCTTTTGTACTTTAACGACGGTGTAAACGAGCCCAAGAAGATTAACGCCACACGAGCAGAGCAGAGCATCTCTGGAGCGGGCGGATATCCTAATACCTTTACAGGAGGTACTATACAACAGCGTACAAATTACATCACTGTTGCAAAGCAGCCGCCTCAGTCTGCTCCTACAATAACCTTTTCAAGAAACAACTCGTATCCACAAAACGACATCTTTGAGAAGAACTTCCAGTTTGCTTATCAGTACGAATACTACGACGGAGAACAGAGCGCATTGAGCCCGTACTCTGAGTTGAGTATATCTAAGTCTCAACTAAAGGATGGGTTCATCACCTATGGTCAAAGAAACTACTACAATCAAATCAACATCAGTGTACAGAACTCTGAACTTGATGTAGAGAAAATTAATGTATACGGACGCATTGGAGATAAGGACGCTGCATTCTTTTTGATAGACACCATAGACAACAATCACGGATCTGGGAACCAGGTAGTTGCATTTAGAAATGACTCGAACTACACTGGTCTTTCCGCTACGATACAGGACAAGTTCTACGACAATGTTCCACAGGTCGCAGATAGCCAAGCGGTCTCTCAAGGTCGATTGTTTTACGGGGGATATACTGAGGGTTATGACAACATAGAGGTAGACGTAACCACTTTACCGAATTACTACGCTAAGCCTAATACCTATGAGATTGCTGTAACTAAGTATAATCTTGAAAGCAATATTGACAACCAAATCAAGTTAGACTTTAGCAGTTTCCCGGCCACCATTACCGAAGACTCGAAGGTACTATTGTCGTTCTCTTGGAACGATGGTCCTATTAAGATTACAAACAAACAAGGCAATCACAGTGACTACAATTTTACTGGTATAGACCCAGATATTTTTCCATCATCTACCTTTTCAAAAGAGTTAAAGTCTCTACAGGGTATTCGTTGGAAGAACAATGGAAGCATTAAGCAGGCGGCTGTGAACCTTGAGGGCGGATTCCTAAATAGCCCTCCTGTCATTCAGTTTACCGCACAGAAAGGCACCTCTGACAGCACGACCAAAAGTATTGCTATCCGAAAAATCGTAGGAGGAATCAAGGTAATCAGCAGTGGACTACAGGTGCGTAAAATAATAGACGTTAGCGCCAGTCCAACCAGTCCAGTTACTCTTACGGCTCTTAAGAATATTGTTAGAAATGCATTGGAAGGATTGTACCCCATTCAATACAGCCCGCAAAATGGAGAAGCAGGTTTCAGTAATTTGATTACCGGTGGCCAAACACCATTTACCGGCGAGAGTGCTGCATTTAAGGGCAGTGGTAACGCACGTATTAAAAGGGTAACGGTCGGGTCAGACTTTGATAGATACAGCGTTGGTATAAACCAAGTTACCTTTAAGTTTGACAAGATAGTTTTTGGAACCAGAGAGGCTGAAATCCTTAACGGAGATGAGACCGTTTCTCAGTTCGATATACTTGAAGACAATATTGACGGATACAACAACAACCTTGAAACTGTAGGAGGCGTCATAAATCTCGAGGGTGATGTGGTTCTCATTCTCGATCCCCAGACAAAAAGAGCGCCAGTAATCAAAAGGGTTGGTGCCTTTGTTAATCAAGGGGGCTCGTTCATGATTGCCAACGACAACATGGACGGGAACAGGTGTTTTAAATCTGGAGCAAGCCACGAGTTTGGACTACTGTATTATGACGACAAAGGAAGACCGGGCGGTGTGCAACCAATTCCAGAAGACGTGTTTGTCATACACACTAACAACAGAGGGGCAGTAAACGATGACTTCGATGCAACTCCAATGGATGTAAGGAGTGGCCTTGACGGGCATGCAGATATGGTTATGCGCATTCGACACAAGGCTCCACCATGGGCAGAGCGCTTCAGTATAGTCTATGCAGGACAGGGTTCTATAACCAACAAGATTCAGTACAGTATTGGGGGTGCGTATGTAGCCCTCAACGATGACGCTGTGGGGTCTTTTGGGGCCTCTAAAAACATATACTTATCCCTCGGTACATTGCAGAGCAGAAACAACTCGTACGACAATCAGTTAGGTGCGATGATTAACTATGGTTTTGCCGAAGGGGATAGGCTAAGGATAGTTAGGTATGGTGACGACGAGAAAGAAACTGCAACATGGCGTGTATCCAAAATGGTTACGCTTATTGCAGACCCTTTAACTAATCCGCTTTTAGACCGTAGTTCAAAAGCAGCCATACAAAACACCACAGGAGACTTTCTGGTAATAGAAGACACTAATGTTCCGTACTGGAATACAAATAGTATATTGAAGGGTATATCCAATTGGAATGACAAGTGTGTTATTGAGATATACCGTGAGTCTGGTGGATTTGAAGAGACGTTCTACTATGAGATAGGCGAGAACTTCTCTGTTGACTCTAATCGTGTACACCAAACACAGCGACCAGGTACCTCTATAACAATAAAGGTTAGTTCCCAAACTGGTAACTCAGTTGTAGCGGAGGTAAACAAAAAGGTATACAAGGGTGATTTTATAAAAACCTCTGGAGGAGACGAGATATTGGTAGGTAATGTTATCCCCAACGATGATGCTACATACCCATACTTGTTTTATGGAGAGGCTCAAGGCAACACCACGTGGGTTCCTACGAACACATATAGTATGACGGTCACGAATCCAGACTCTATGATTCAATTTGACCAAGGTGATTCTTACTTTAGATTACGTACACTGTTCTACGCCAGCGCACCAACCAAGGCGGATGTGTGGCGCAACATGTCTGCTGCGTATTCACAGAATGCAATCGTAGACTTCATTGAAGATCCACGGGTCAGTGACTTCTTTGCTTCTGGATATACTTCCCTTGGTAAAAGTTGGGCGTATTTGCCGGACATTACAAGGATTAAGAGATATGGTTCGATTACCTATTCGGAATCATTCTCCTTTGAGAACACCAGATTAGGGCTATCTTCTTTCAATTTGACCCAGCAAAACTTTAAAGACTTATCGTATGACTACGGGTCTATAAAGTCGCTTGTTCCGTACGACGAATACCTATACATTATTCATGAACGCAGAGCAGGGATTGTACCTGTAAGTAGAAACATACTAACAGCGAATGACGGAGAGTCTTTGACGGCTACCAATATGGTTCTTGGGCCAGTTAAATACTACACAGGGGAGTACGGCTGTAACAACAATCCAGAATCTGTAGCCTGGTATCGTGGATACGTATTCTTCGTAGATGCTAAGGCGGGTAAGGTAATTAGGCTTTACTATCAAACGGGCCTTGATGTGATTAGTGAGCAACTAATGGATGCATTCTTTAAGCAATTCATGTTCTCTTCATCAGCCACAGCGAAGAACCGGCTATATCGAGCGGGACTTGATAGGGAGAACTACGAATATATTATTAGTTCACCGTCCTTGTACACCAGTACACTTACAATTAACGACAGTTGTAGTGGCGCTGATGCTACGGGTATCGCAAGAACAAACGAAGATGGGACTATTATAAATGTTGACGCTGTTTACGACAACTCATTGACGTTTGACTGGAACACAGATGCAAGAAACGCAGAGTGCTCTGAAGATGATTGGGATGATTCTGGTAAGGGCCTAATGCTAATCGACCAATTAACCAACAATCCAGTTGTCGGATTAGCCGAAGACCTTTCCCCAACAATAACAGGAATTTTGCAGACAATACCTATTGTTATGACTTCGTCTGCATACCAGTCGTTCCATACAGCAACATACAACCAACTCACACAAGAGGTAACACCAGATCCAGATGGTCAGTCGGTATTTACTATTACTGGCACAGACGCCACCCTCGGATCGTTTACCATAGCGTATGATGTTAAGTCTAATTACTGGAGCACACGTTATTCATACATAGCGGAAGAACTTATAGGATTGTCGGATAGATTGTACACCTTCTCTCGAGGCCACATATACGAACACAGTCCAGATGCTACACGCAATACCTTCTACGGAGTAGCGGGAGACACTATTGTGGAATGTATATCTAACTTCAACCCATCTATGGTTAAGGTATACGAATCAATGAGCCTGGAGGGTAACAATAATAACTGGACAGTAACGCTAACCAACAGTGACCAAACAAGTACCATCGCAACCTCGATATGGCAGGAGAAGGAGAATTTTTATTATGCCCCAATTCACCAAGACTCAAGCAACAACATCGACTATACTGCAACTGCCAATGTTAGTTCCCTTAGCGGAACGTCTGAGGTATTCGGAGTCGGAACAGTAGCGTCAATTACAGGCACAGATGCATTCATTACGTTCAAGAACTCAATCAATAGCATAGGCTTTCCGTTGGGTAATACAACAGCCATATTCAAGGTGAGTGGTACCAATTTGGTACCGCTTAATGTGTACGCTGTATCTAT
>Ga0196901_1001660_pt1 | contig 11086 bp, 14 predicted proteins | sample CB_VirMetaG_FD_169099 | JGI IMG/M metagenome (GOLD analysis project Ga0196901, IMG submission 169099) | Freshwater to marine saline gradient viral communities from Chesapeake Bay - CB_1504_1 Viral MetaG (v3) (version 3) | ecosystem: Environmental > Aquatic > Marine > Coastal | place: USA... | reverse complement strand
CTTGAACGCCTTGAAAACCCTGAGGGGGAAGAAGAGGAAGTAGAGGAAGAGGAAGAGGTCGTAGAGGAGGATGTCATTGAAGATGATGAGGAGGAGGCGGAAGAGGAATCTTCTGCCCCTCTTAGTAAGGAAGAGGAATCGTTCAAGAAGCGATACTCTGATCTTCGTAGGCATAATCAAAAAATCTCTGATAGTTTGAAAGAGAAAGAGGCCGAATTGGCCCTCGTAAAGAAACAGAAAGCAACTGCGGGTCTGCCTAGTGCAGAGGAAGCAGAAAGCTGGGCAAAAGAAAATCCTAAGGCTGCAGCCATTATTCGTGCGCTGGCCTCGGAACAAACCTCTGTTACGTCGGAAGAGTTGTCCCAAGTGAAGGACAAACTTAACCGTGCAGAGCAAGAAGCTCGTATCCTCAAGGTCCATCCAGACTTCGAGTCGATCACGAGTGAATCAGAGTTTCACGACTGGGCTGATGAACAGCCTGAGCGTGTGCAGTCACTTATCTTCAGTAAATCTGCGGATGACGTGATCTGGGCAGTAAGCCAGTATAAAAAAGAAATGCTGGGTGAGAAGCCGAATATGAAGAAAGAGGCTGCGAAGTCTGTGTCTTCAAAGTCTACTTCTGCTGAACCTAAGTCTCAAAGTAAAGGGCACTTTACTGAGTCTATGGTGAGCAAAATGTCGATGCAAGAGTACGAGAAAAACGAAGAAGCCATTACCAAAGCAATGCGTGATGGCACGTTTACTTACGACCTCTCTGGCGCGGCACGGTAATACAGCCCCGTAAGGTTTCCTGTATTATTTAACACAAAAGCATACCCACCCTAAGTTGGCCGAGGGGCATAGGCATATGTACCCTCCACCCACAATGGAATGGCCCTGTTGTGTTGATGGTCGAATAACAATATTATCATCAACAAAGGACTAATAAAATGGCTTTTAGAGCTTCTGCGGGTCACGGCTCGCTTCCTAATGGCGTCTTTTCGCCTGTAATCTACTCCAAAAAAGCACAACTTGCTTTCCGTAAATCGTCTGTGGCTCAGTCCATCACGAACTCGGAGTATTTTGGTGAGATTGCTTCTTTCGGTGACTCGGTTAAAATCATCAAAGAACCTGAAATTCAAGTTCGCCCATACTCTCGTGGTAAGATTATCCAGCCACAGGATTTGCTGGACGAAGATTTCTCACTGGTTATTGACCAAGCTAATGAGTTTGCCTTCCAACTGGAAGACATTGAACAAGCTCATTCGCACATCAACTGGATGTCGATGGCTACTGATCGTGCAGGCTACAAGCTTCGTGACCAGTTTGACTCAGAAGTTCTGGGTTATATGGCTGGGTACAAGCAGTCGGTTATCGGCAACCCTGCTGATACCCCTCGTGTAGCGGCTGATATCCCCGGCACTAAAGCAGTTTCGACTGCAGGTGCTAACGAACTGTTGGCATCTAACCAACTGACACGTGGCTCGTTCCTTGCCGCTGGCTCGACAAACTCGATCCCAGTTGCTCCACGCTTCCCCGGTCAGCAGACTAAACCTACAGACCTAGTGTCGCCACTGACCATCTTGGCTCGTATGGGCCGTAACCTTGATCTGCAGAACGTGGATCAGCAAGGTCGTTGGTTGGTAATTGATCCTGTGTTTGCAGAAATGCTTAAGGATGAAGATAGCCGTCTGTTTAACGCTGACACCGCTGAAAAGGGTGGTTTGCGTAATGGCATGATTGGTAAGCAAGTCCACGGCTTCACTGTTTACATGTCGAACTCCTTGCCTCGTGTAGGTACTGGTCCTTCGGCAGTAGGTACGACTGCACAAGCTACCAACTTTGGTGTGCTGATTGCTGGTCATAGCTCGGCAGTGGCTTCGGCAGAGAACATCACTAAGACGGAAGACTTCCGTTCGCATGAGACCTTTGCTGATGTTGTTCGTGGTCTGCACGTCTACGGTCGTAAGATTTTGCGTCCTGAGTCGATCATCACTGCAATTTACAACGTAGCTTGATAGAAACAAAGGATTTTGAATAATGGCGACTCTTAATAGCGCGAAGCGCAACACCTCTGGTCAGCTTGATGCTGGCTATAAGGCTGTACCCCGTGTTCTCGACTTTGTTGTGGACATGGCTGTTGATGTGACTATGGGCACTGCTACAGATGACGTTCAGATTGCCACCCTTCCGGGCGGTGCTGTGGTCCTCTCCGTGACCCTTCAACAGGTTGGTGTAGGCACTGGTACAGGTACTCTGGTAGGCCGTGTAGGCACTACCACTGTCACTGGCACTCTGGCCTCCACTGCCCCTGCAGGTACGGTCTCTACGGCCACTGCTGCAGCCCTTCCTGCGGTTGTAGCTCTGGCTGGTGCAGAACTAAACGTACTGGGTGCTACGGCAGTCCGTACTGACGGTAAAATCCGGGTTATTGCTGTAATTGTCGAAGGTGATCGTTCTCCTCGTCAAGCTGCAGTAGCTGCTCGTGATGCTTCTGTCTAATTAACAAGGGGGGCGGGTCTTAGGGTCCGCCCCTTTTCTTCAACTAACCGGAGTGTGGTACCTTGACGTATAATTACCTTGAGCTTGTTAATGATGTCCACAAGCGCCTAAACGAAGTGCCCCTCACTTCTGGAAACTTTGCCTCTGCAGCCGGGGTATCAGCAGACATAAAAGGGTATGTTAATTCCTCTTTGAATAGAATTAACCGAGAAGAATTTGAATGGCCTTTTAACCACGTAACCAATACTGTCACCCTTGTGGTAGACCAGAGTAAATACTCCTACCCAACAGACGCAAAAAGTGTGGCATTTGACACCTTTCGTCTAAAAGGTGATGAGCTTTTGGGAAGCACCTCTAAAAGACTAAGCTTGTTGGACTACGAAGAACTCCTACAAAAATACCCAGACTATGAGTTCAACCCCACAGACCATCAAAACATGCCCAGTAGTATCACACGTAACCGAGACTTATCCTATACGGTAAGCCCCCCACCAGATGCAGCATACGATATTGTATACGAGTATTACAGGCTACCACTTGACATGACAAACTGGGATGATGTACCTTCGGTACCAGAACAGTTTCGTTGGACAATCCTAGAGGGTGCCCTCTACCATGCGTACATGTTCCGTGGTGGTGTAGAAGAAGCTTCTATCTCTAACAGTCTCTTTCAGAGTGGTGTCAAAGATATGAGAAAAATTTACATCAATCGAACAGAGTATGTAAGATCAACAATCATCCGTTCATAAGGGAAAAATATGGCTACGCAATGGCAGACGTTCCCCGTCGAACTTAGGGGTGGACTTATCACTAACATGGGGCGTCTCCAACAAGGTTTGGTAGCTCCGGGTAGTGCAACTATCCTACAGAATTTTGAGGCATCTATTGATGGGGGTTACTCCAAGATTGCGGGTTATCAGAAGTATTTAGATGTAGCTGTTCCCGGCACAGGTTTGATACACGGAGTTATCGCACTTAGTGGGTCTGAGGTGTTGGTAGAGCGGGATGGAAATTACTATTACTCAGACGGACTAACTTGGGCCAGTAAACTTGCTCTCACTACAGGGGGTAATATCAAAATTCGTGGACACACATACAACTTTACAGGTACCTCAAAAACTGTGGTTGTAGATGGTATTAACCCACCAGCGTATTTTAACTACCTTGCAAAAACGATGGCATACGGTGTAGGTGCCCCACCAGAGGTTGTTGGTGCAGATCGTGTACTAGAGTTTAAAAACCACCTCTTCTTCTCTAAAGACACATACCTCTCTTTTACCTCCCCATACCTTGAGAGCGACTTTAACATAGGCACTGGTGCAGGTGTTATAAACGTGGGGGATGAAATCACAGGTCTAGTAACTTTTAGGGAACAATTGATTGTATTCTGTGTCAATAGCATCTACAGGCTATCTGGTACAACATCCTCCGACTTTGTGCTCCAACCCATCACACATAACACAGGTTGCCTCTCTGGGGACACTATACAAGAGGTTGGTGGGGATATTATGTACCTTGGTCCAGATGGGATTAGGTACTTAAGCGCCACTGAAAGAAATAACGATTTTGGACTTAATCGTGCATCGGATAAGATACAGAAACAAGTTACGAGCATAGTTAGTTCAAGCTCCCTTTACTCCTCGATAACAATCTCCAGCAAGAACCAATATCGGCTATTCCACTATGTTGGTAATGTGGGTGCAACAAACTCTCGTGGTTTTATCGCAGTTAAGTTTTCGGATCAGAGTACCGATGACATCTCTTGGTCCACCTTAAAAGGTTTTAAGGTTTACTCTTCGGATAAACTGCAGGCAGAGGATACAGAGTATCTATTCTTCTCCTCCGATACAGACTACATCTACCGTATGGGGGTGGGGAATAGTTTTGATGGGGGAGATATAGAGGCTATTTTTGAGACCCCGTACATGGCGATCAATGACCCAAAAATTAGAAAGACTTTGTACAAGCATACCCTATATGCAAAACCACAAGGGCTTTTCTCACTATCTTGTAGAGTTAAATTTGATTACGATAACGAAACCTCGTCACAAACTCCTGTATTTGCCATTGGAGACAGTGTTGGTGCAGCAGCATATGGGAGTCCAGACAGTCTTTACGGGACAGCGGTGTATGGGGAAACAGCCTCAGAACAGTATTTCAATAATGTGGTTGGCAGCGGTTTTGTTGTGGCAATAAGATATTCAGATACATCTAAAATACCTTTATACAACATTAACTTCTTAGTCTTAGAATACCGAACAAACGAGAGGAGATAACCTATGGCTGGATACGTCCGTAATGATGTAACAGATCAAATTGCCAATGGCAATACTGTTGACGCTATACCACTAGATGGGGAATTTGACGCACTGCAGGCAGCTTTTGTGTCCACAACGGGACACTCACATAATGGGTCTCTTGGTGAGGGTGGCCCTATCTTGGTAGCAGGGCCTGCCCAAGATGTGGTTGTCTCCGCAAACAGTATCACACCAAAAACAGATAACTTCATGGACCTTGGTGCACCCACCTTTGAGTGGAAAAACCTCTATGTAGATGGAGTAGCTAATATTGATAGTTTGGTGGCCGACACTGCAGATATTAACGCAGGTACCATTGACGCAACCACTATTGGGGCTACCACACCTGCAGCCATTACTGGTACTGCTATTATCGGCACATCTCTTGCAGGACCACTCACAGGTAATGTCACAGGTAGTGTCACAGGTAACGTCACAGGTAACGTCATAGGTAATGTCACAGGTAATACCAGCACTGCAACAACCCTACAAACTGCAAGGAACATTTCCCTTAGTGGGGATGTGTCTGGCACAGTCTCCTTTGATGGCAGTGCAAACTCAAATATTGTAGCCACTGTTGCAGATAATTCTCATAATCATTTGGCTACGAATATTACAGATTTCGCAACTGCTGTGTCGTCGAATACCGCTGTGGCAGCAAACACAGCTAAAATTACAAATGCTACACACACTGGTGATGTCACTGGCAGTACAGCGCTAACTATCACCAATAATGCAGTGACCAATGCTAAGGCAGCAGATGTCCCAACAAGCACTATTAAGGGGCGTGTAACCGCTGCGACAGGTGATCCAGAAGACTTGACTCCTGCACAAGTAAGTACACTCCTCAACCTTGGGACGGCGGCAACCACGGCGGCCACAGACTACGCCACAGCAGCACAGGGGGCGCTTGCTGATAGCGCTGTGCAACCAACTGACATTGCCACACAATCCGTGTGGAACACAGGCACCAGCACCACAGAGGCGCTGATCAGTCCCTTGAAGTTGCGAGGAGCCACTGCCCCAAAACCCACTTCGGCATCTGGGGTTGGGCAATGGGCTGGTATCTCTGAGGCTGCAACATACACATTGCCAACCGGGGGAACTTGGGCGTGGTGTTACCTATCGTTTAACTCTGGGAATGAACTTTATGCTAGCACATCGGGCATAAGTGCTGGGGGGTCTACACTTTTCAACGACGGCGGTACTAATACCGCCCGTGGCTTTGCGTGGAGGATTACATAATGGAAATCACATTTAAGCGTACAGATGGTTCTTTCGTGGGCGTTGTCAACGGAATGCCATACCACATCATTCAGTCTGATCCATTGTTTGATGCGGCGATTGTAGTCGGGGCGAATGCGCCTTTTGAGCGTGTGCCAGCACTAACCGCAGCCGCAATCCTCACCAAAGAGCGCTTTACGATGACCTGTAGCCCACTCCAAGGTATCTTAACCCTAGGTGAATCCCAATGGAACAAGGTTCTTTCCTATCGTGACAACTACGCCTCATGGCAAGAGAAGGTCATCATTGACAGCGCTCAAACGTGGGTGCGCAACTCGGAGAACATCGCGTTCTTTGCCTACCTGTTGAACTTCACACCGGAACAAATCGACGACATGTTTCGCACAGCAATGGGAATCAACGCATAGTATGGGTAATGGTGTAGGACCAAAATGGTTCCCACTAGCTTTAAGGGAAGTGTTGACGAAGCTCGTGAGCTACTTCTTTAAAACTGCTTCTTGGGACATTCACGACGAGGGCTACGCTAAAGGAAGCCCAAGTCGCAAAGATTGTGACAATGGTTTTCTAAGGGCTATGCTCAAAGATGCTAGTGAGGCTGGCTCACCACTCAAGATGCTTGCCTGTAGTTTTTTGTCTTGGGGGCTTTGGTTAACTGTGAGGTTATTTGGTTGGACCACCTATAACCACAGAGGGCTGCCATGAAGATTCTTTCACACGTTAAGAAAAGACCTATGGAGGCATGGCTAGGTGGTATTACGGCAGGTTTAGGACTTTGGACACTGCTTCCCAGCACCTCAATGGAGTCTAGTGGTTATACCAAACTCTTAGCTATGGCAAATGAACCTACTTGGGGAATTTTATTTTTCCTTGTGGGCCTTGCCAGTTGGCTCTCTGTAGTGTTGAACGGCTTACGTTGGTGGACACCGTTCACACGTGCAGCCATGAACGCGGCAACAGCGATGTTATACGCAGCTTGGGTAGGAGGGTTTTGGGGGGTTAACCCTGCCAGCACGGCAGTGTATGTCTACTTGTGTTTGGTCATCGTATCAGTACGTTGCTTCTATCTAGCTGCACTAGACGTTAATACAAGGGTAGGAGAACTGCGTGCTAGAATTAACACCAGAGCCATTTAGTGCCATTATTATTGCTATTGGCACAGCCGCTGCATCAATTGTAGCACTTGGAATAAAAGCAGTATACTCAGCAATGTCCTCTGGGAATACCACTACACCAGAGGATAAAATGAAAGTAACAATGGAAGCCAACACATTGGCAATGACGGCAATGATCGACCAATTTAGACAAAACAATGGGTTGTTTGTAGGCTTGGGACACAAGGTGGATCAACTGGGACACAAGACAGACCAGACAAACTCTACACTAAAAGACATCGAGAGAATCCAGTCTAGTGTCCTCTCAGAGATTATCCGTGGGAATAGGAACAATTAATGAAAACTTCTAAAAAAGGGTTGGTGAAGATTATCTCCCATGAGGGTATTGTTGTCGGCCCCTATTTAGATAGTGTGGGTGTCTGGACATATGGGGTAGGACACACAGTTAATGCTGGTGGTATTGACCCAGCTAAACTCCCAAAAGTAGACACTCGTAATTGGGCAGATGGTTTGGTACGAGCAGAGTTGATTAAGGCCTTGTCCCTCTACGAACAAGACTTGAAGAAGTACGAAGACAGAGTGAACAAAGCAATTAAGGTGCCACTAAAGCAACACCAGTTTGACGCTCTTGTTTCGTTTGACTTTAACACTGGGGGGATTTTTAAAGCCAACCTTACAAAAGAAATCAACAGTGGAAATTTCAGTGGTAGGGGCTTTATGGGGTGGGTAAGACCCAAAGAGATTATCGGCAGACGTACTGCAGAACAGATGCTCTTTATCACAGGTGACTACGAGGATAAGAAAACTAAGGTTCCTGTGTACGATACCACTTCTACTGGCAAACCTGAGTTTAGGGAGAGTATGACAAGCTCTGAACTCACCACTTTGATGGGAGTGTCAAACAACACTGTTGTTGAACTACCTAAAGAAGAGGTAATAAGGGTAATTAGTGTTAAAGATAAACCTAATACCTTCACTAAGATTATTAATAGTATATTAACCGCCCTAAAACAATTTTTAAACCCCTAAGTATATATAGGTGTTTTTTAACCTTTGTCAAGGGGTAGGATGATATTTATTTTTGGAGGGTCACATGACCATACTAAAAAATGCACCCTCGAAGCTACCTACGAGGAAAATCTTGGCGGTGATTGTCGCTGGGGCAGTGGTAGGTGGTACACAAGCTGGATTAAACCTTCTTTGGCCTGATCACCCTTTCGCAGATGTCCTACAGGAGTTGGATGTTTGGGTACAAGCTGGTGTGATGATTGCTGCAGGGTATATAACGAGGGACGCAGATGTTCAACCCACTGAATAAGATTTATATGGGTATCATCTCTACCATCGTTGCTTTCGTGTCACTTGTCACCTTTGGGGTATTAAAAAAACGAGAAGGCGCTAAAGACGCTGAAGTGAAACAAATCCTAGAGGATGCTGAGAAGAGGGTAGAAGGTAAAAAAGATGTTATCAAAGAGAAAAGAAATGTTGATGGGATTTCTGATAGCGATCTTGTTGACCGCTTGCGCAGGCGCGGGGATGATTGGGACAGCCTGTGAAACCTTCCAATCTTATCGCTTAACTATGCCAGACCCAACAGGAGCCTCTAGAGCATTTTTAGAATGGCTAAACCTACTAGATGTGAACATGCTATCCGTATGTAGAAGAGGCTAATGATGTCAAAAAAGTTTGGTGGCTTCACTGCCCAACAAAATGAAATTCTCGCTAGGAAGATTGGCTTTAAAGGGCCTATGGACCAATTTGGTAAATTCCTCCAGTCGTCTCCCCAGCACCAACAAAAATTTGCTGGTTACGAGAGTAAAGCAAAGAATATGGTGGAGGGTGCTGCTCCTCAACAACCAACTCCAACTAAACCTGCCTTTGCAACAGGTGGTACTGTTCAAACTTGGACAGGCTCTAACACAACAAACAGTATTCTTACTGGGAATGACACTATCACCCCAAAGGTGGAAGTGACCCCTATGACCACCAGCCCAGACCAGTTCATTGCCCCTACGGCAGGACAGGCTGTGGCATCCCCTGACGTGACAGCCTCTACAGTGGCTCCTACAGCACAAGCTACAGAACAGGCGGCTACCCCTGCTCCACAAGTACAGACGGCCACTACAACCCCTGCTGTAGAGTCTGCTACAGAGGGTTTCCAAGCTGCACAAGGGACAGTGTCTGACGCATCTAAAGTAGAGGCTGCTACAGCCCTTCCTTCTTCTGATGCCACTGTACAAGGTCAGCTTGGTAAGTTGATGACGCAGTTTGAGGGTGGTGAAACACCTGCATGGGCTGCTGGAGCACTACGCAACGCCAACACTATGATGGCACAACGGGGTCTTGGCTCCTCTTCTATGGCAGCAGGTGCAGCGACACAAGCGGCCATGGAGAGTGCCCTACAAATTGCTGTGCAGGATGCTTCGACATTCTCCGCATTTGAAATGGCCAACCTGAATAACCGTCAACAGGCCCGTCTGGTCAATGCCCAAGCTTTCCTACAAATGGACATGGCTAACCTAGACGCTACCCAACAGATGACTATGTTTAAAAGTCAATCTATTATCCAAGGTCTGTTCACCGACCAAGCCGCAGAGAATGCCTCTAGGCAGTTCAATGCTTCCAGTCAAGGGCAGACAGACCAGTTCTTTGCATCGTTGAAGACACAAGTACAACAATTTAATGCTGCTCAGTCCAATGCTATGGAGCAATTCAAAGCTGGTCAGACAGACTCTGTGAGTATGTTTAACAAGCAGATGTATGATGCAAACTCTCAGTTCAATGCACAGAACAGATTGATTATCGACCAAAGTAACGCTGAGTGGAGACGTGCTGTAACAACAGCTAACAATGCTACACAGAACGAAGCCAACAGAACTGATGCAATAAACTCTTCCAGTATGACTATGGCTGCATACAATAACATGATGCAACGAGAGAGAGACTTCTACTCCTTCGCCTTTACTGCAGGGGAGAATAACCTTAATCGTGCTAATGAACTTGCACTAGCTAAGTTGGGCTATAACGCAGCAGACAAAGCAGCGTCTGGTGCTGCAAGTGCAGGTATGTGGGGGGCAATAGGCTCCCTTGGCGCTTCTCTTATTAGTGCGTGGTAAATAGATGAGCTATGATGGTGGACTAAAGGCACTACGTGCCAAAATGCTTTCTCAGGCAACTGGGAAGGAAGTGGCAGAGGAGAGGGGGGTTGAGTCCTTCATCTCCTCTAGAGGTAATGAACAACCCCAACAAGAAAGCTCTCAGGACATTCTTTCTCGTGGTGCCACTTGGTTGGCAGACATTAGAAAAGCTTCTGCAGAGTTTAAAGCTGCTAACGAAGCTGGTAATGCCTACACGAAAATCTCAAGCGGTGGGACAGATAGCGGTGTTGCATCTGCAATGGACAGTCTTGCAAGGGGTTTGTCCTCCAAGGTTGGGGGCAAAGAAGAGGAAGCTACACCAGAAGAACGTAAAGAAGCTTTTATCGCTAAGCGTTCTGACAGTAGCCCTTCCTCCTACGCACCACGTAGAGGGGGAGAGCCTGTCCCCAAGGAAGCTAATATACGGGATGTTTTGGATGCTCTGGCTGCAGTAGAGAGCCGAGGTTCTGGAGACTACGCTGCAGTGGGTCCGAAGGTGAACAAAGGTATGTACAAGGGTCAGAGAGCCTACGGACGCTACCAAGTCATGGAGGGTAACATTGCCCCTTGGACGAAAGCTGCAATAGGTAAGCCTTACACCAAAGAGGAGTTCCTCTCAAACGAAGCTGCTCAAGATGCAGTGGCTGCACACCAACTACAAAAATCTTTCGACAAGTACGGTACTTGGGAGGACGCAGCTTCGGTGTGGTTTAGTGGAAGACCTTTTACAACAAAAAACACAGCTAATGACGATTACACAAGTGTGCCAGAGTACATTAACAAGTTTCGTAGAAACTTTGTCAGATAAGGAATA
>Ga0196901_1001657_pt1 | contig 11096 bp, 11 predicted proteins | sample CB_VirMetaG_FD_169099 | JGI IMG/M metagenome (GOLD analysis project Ga0196901, IMG submission 169099) | Freshwater to marine saline gradient viral communities from Chesapeake Bay - CB_1504_1 Viral MetaG (v3) (version 3) | ecosystem: Environmental > Aquatic > Marine > Coastal | place: USA... | reverse complement strand
GTCCCGGTCCCGGTCGCGGAAGGCCAAGGCATAGCCTGTGGCGTGGGTCGAGTACCAAGCGCGGGTGCTGCCAGGGTCGGGCTACATCGAGCGAGCCCGTGACACCGAGTTGCGCCTGCCTGTCTACGACGACGGAGCACTCGCCGCGCCGTCGTCGGGGACGGTCACGATCTACGACTCGGCGAACGGCGAGGTGGTGTCCGCTGCGGTGGTGACTGTGACAGGCTCGGTGGCGACCTACACCGTGTCCTCGGCGACGGTGGCGTCCAAGGCGTTCGGATCTGGCTGGCGAATCGAGTGGACGCTCGTGATGCCGGACACGGAGACCCACCTGTTTCGACAGGACGCTTCGCTGGTTCGGGTGCGCCTGTCGCTGCCGATCACGGATCTGGATCTGCTCGAGCGCCACAGCGACCTCGACGACCATTTGCCTAGCGGGGTGACCACGTTCGAGGGCTACATCCTGACGGCGTGGCGGGACTTGCTCGGGCGTCTGGAGGGGCTCGGGCGGCGCCCCTACCTCGTGATGGACTCGTCTGCGTTTCGGCTACCGATGACGTTCATGGCGTTGGAGATCGTCTGCCGGGACTACTCGGCAGCGGGCGACCCGGAGAACACGTGGTGGACGCTGGCGGAGCACTACCGCGAGCGCGCCCGCGAGGAGTGGTCCACGCTGACGTTTGCCTACGACGAGGACGACGACGGGCGGGATGACGGCACCAAGCGCGCATCTGGCATGACCACGGTCTGGCTCAGTGGGCGGGCGCTGTGAGAGACTTCGCCTCGATCCGCTCGGACTTTGCCACGCAGATCGGCACGCTGTCGGGCTGGACGCTTGCTGGCGTTCCTGCTGATGCGTTCGGCGTGTCGGACGTGGGTAGCGCGGTGGCCTCGACTCAGGCGCACCTCTCCTATGCGGTCGGGATCGGCCCATCTGTGCCGTCGTCGCGCGTGGTGTCAGATCGCCAGCGCGCTGCCGAGGGGCTGTTGCTGGACACCGAGGTCTCGGTGCGCTTCCTCTCGCGGATCGCAGCCAAGGCGAAGCTCGACGCCGTCGACGCGGGGCTAACTGCCGAGCGCAACCTGCTGGGCAAGGTGTTGGCCCGGTCGGCGTCGTGGCCTCTCTACTTTCACGTCTGGTTCGTCTCGGCGAACCGGCAGACCGTACCGGGCTCGGACTGGCGTCAACATGACGTGCGGTTCCTTGTCCTCCACCGGATCGCAATCACCTAGGAGCGCCCCATGGCCCTGCTCGCCGAGCCCGTTACCGCACGCGATGTCGTCATCACCCTGGAGGATGCGACCGGCACCCCGATCGTCTGCACTGTGCAGTTCGAGGAGGGGGATCTGTCGATCGACGGGTTCGAGCAGGGCAACGCGCCCGTCAACTGGTTCCGCGACCGCGGCGTGATCTACGCCGGCCGGCTGGCCGACGAGGAGCCGATCTCGATCTCGTTCAGCTGCGATGCGAACGAGATCACCGACGCCACGGAGAAGCTCGTTTCCGACGCGCTGAACAAGACCGGCGCGTTTGCCTCTGGCGTCTCGACGTGGGGCGCGAATGCGGAGATCTGGACGGTCAAGATGACGGTCACGATCGAGCGCACGAACTTCGGCGGCGCGTCGGACGACGTCTTCACCTTCGACTATTTCCGCGGCAAGGCGGCGTGGGCCGAGGGTGATCGTGCGCGGTGGACGATCAGCGGCGTGGCCGTTCCCAAGAACGGCGCGGGCATCACCCGGGCGTAGGAGGAGCGATGAGCAAGGAGGTCAAGGGTTGGCCGGCGACGGTGAAGATCCTCGGGAGGCAGCACGCCACCGTGGAGCCGTCGTTCGGCGTGGGGGAGTTGCTGTTTGCCGCGGTCGGTGGCTGCACGCCATCCGAGAGCGATCTGCGGTTCCTGTTCGCGCTGTCTGCGGTGATCGGGCATTGCACCGGGATCGGCGCGGCGGCGAAGCGGAAGCTGGCGGGGATGGAGTACGACGTACTGAGGTACGGGGAGGCCGTCTACAGCCACATCCGCAAGGAGGGCGCATCCATGGCGGAGGTCTCGCGGGTCGGAAACGAGCTCGTCGAGGCGCTCCAGGCTCTGGTGTTCCCGCTGGAGACGGAGGTGGCCGCTGCCGCGGATTTCTCCGAAGGGACGGGCGCGCCGACCTGATCGCGCTGCGTCTGTCCCTACGATACGGGGCCGGTGACGTTCACTGGTTCCGAAAGCAGAGCCTGGAGGATCAGATCATGATCCTTGCGGCGGAGCGACTGGAGCAGGCGTGACCCGGACCTTTCGCAGCGGCGCAGTTACGGTGGAGCTGGACGGAGCTCTGCAAGACTTCGTCGATGGGCTGATCCAGCGGACTGCGACCGCCTCCCTGATCGCTGCCCGGGAGCTGGCGGAGAAGGTGGCGCGGGACGCCCGCGCGCACTGGTATGGGGACGGCGGGGTGCGTCGGGTGACCGGTCAGAGCGGCGACATTCAGGTGCGCGAGGTCGTCGATCTCCAGCGCGGCGAGGTGCGCGTCTCTGTGGGCTCGACGGACAAGCGGGTTAGCGGCGGCAAGCCGGTGCCAGTTTTCGTCAAGCGCCCAGGTCGGCTGTCGGTCGTGCGCCAGTCGGTGACCATTGATCAGTGGTTCGCGGCTCCGAAGTCGATGCGGGCCAACTTCAAGAGCACGCGCAACGATCCGCCTGGGACCTCTCCGCCCTACCTGTTCGTGCCGAACCCGAACGCGAGCGACGGCAAGTTCCAGCTGCTGGAGTGGGTCAGGAAGCCGGTCAAGGCAGGCATTCGGCGCGCAGCTCGCTCGCTCGGAGAGGGGGTGTCTCGTGGCCGCTAACGAGGTAGTCGGGATCGACATCGTCGCGCGGCTGGATGACTTCCGGGCGGAGCTGGCGAAGATCCCCGACATCGGCGCAAAGGAGGCGAAGGCGCTCACGTCGCAGCTCTCCAGGGAGATTAAGAGGGCAGAGCGCGCGAGCAAGACCGCTGCCGAGCAGAGCAAGAAGACGGCCGAGGCGCTCAAGAAGCAAGCGGCAGCAACGAAGGAAGTCGCAGCGGCGACAAAGGAGACGACCAGCACGATCAAGAACCTCGGCGCCGTCGTCGTCAGCATCGAGTTGCTCAAGCAGGCGTTTGAACTGGCGAAGCGCGTTATTGGCGACACGCTCGAACGCGCGCAGCGGCTAGACGAAGAACTAGGCGGCGACCTCACAGCATCCATCAACGAGGCGTCAAAGGCTCTCAGCGACATGAAGGACGCAGCGGTGCAGCCGCTCATCCCTTCCATTCAGTCGCTAGCCAACGGCATTGCGGACATTGCAGGCGGCGCCCGTATCGCAATGGAGGCCATCTTCGGGCTGACCAACGCGCAAGCGGAGCTCCAGGCGCAGACCGCGCTGGAGAACGAAGCCATTGACAAGCAAGACCGGCGCGTCATGGACGCCGAAACGGCGGTTCGCAACCTGACCGAGCGTTTGCAGCAGTACAAGGAAACCGGCGAAGCGACGACGGACGGCATACGCGCCTACGAGCAGGCGATAGCCGAAGCCAACGACGAGCTAGAGCGGCAGCGCGGCATCCTCCTGCGCCTCGATGGCGAGTTCGACACCGACCGGGAGAAGCGGCAGCAAGCGGCGCGCGAGCGGATCAAGCAGGCGCAGGACGCTAAGCGCGAGGCTGAGAACTCCATCGCTGTAGCATCCCGCTCGGCTCAGGCTGCGAAGTCCCAGTCCAAGGAGGTCGTGGAGGCGACCAAGGAGATCGTCGAGGCAGAGGGCACCAAGCAGGAGGCGATCCGTAGGTCCCTCGAGGTGCGCGAGAAGACTGCGGCGGTCGAGAACTCGATCGTCGGGCAACTGGCGACCACGGCGATCTCTGCCGCAGAGAACGTCGCGGGCTCGGTGATCAACGCGCTGGAGGAGACGGCCCGCGCGAACATCAAGGAGGCTCAGCGACGGCGCGAGGTCGAGATCGGCCTCGCCATCCTGCGCGGCGAGCTCCAGGCTGCTGGCGCGTTCGGCACGACGCTGGTGACCTACGGAGCGACCCCGCAGGGATTTGCGCTGGCGGCGGCAGCGGCGGCGCTGATCGGCGTGAGCAGCAAGGCGGCGGCAGCGGCTGGTGCTGCCGCGAGTGCGGAGCGGTTCCACTCTGGCGGCGTGGTGGCGCGGGACGAGCGGGCAGCGATCGTCCAGCCGGGTGAGGGCTTCCTCACGCGGCAGGGCGTCAACGCTGCGGGCGGCGAGCGTGCGCTGCGCGACCTCAACGCGGGCGACGGCGGAGGCGGAGGGCCGATGGTGCTGCAAGTCGGCCACAAGGCGTTTGACGCGATGGCGTCTCGTGCTCTGTCGTCGTCGTCGTCGCCGCTGTCTCAACGGCTGTCCGCGATGTCTGGACCGGTCGGCGGTCACAACCCACACCGGGCGAACTGAACCATGGCGGCAAAGACGATCACGCGCTACCAGGGGATCGGGATCCCCGACCATCGCTTTACGCTGGAGAACCTGAACGCGAAGGGCGGCGGCACCACGGACGCGGCTTACACGCAGGCGGGGCCATACACGGGCGTTCCTGTGCCGAGCAACACGGATGGGATGGTCCTCGAGGCGACCGGCACGCAGAGCGAGGACGGCAGTATCGAGCTGATGACGCGCCAGTCCGGCACGGCTGGCGACAAGCGGAGCAGCTATGTCTGGCGCGATCTCGCGGCCGGCGACGGCGCTTCCTCGTACAAGGGCCAGGACACGCCGCTGCTTGTGACCGGCGTGGACTTCGCGGTCTACACGAGCACGGGCGGCCTGCGGAACGAGACGAACCTACGGCCGATCACTCTGGCGAGCGGTGACGTGCTGGTCTGCACCGCGCAGTCTGCGTCGACCGGGGCGATTTTGCTGGGCAAGTTCTCGGGCAGCGCGGGCACGTGGTCGAACACCTCGTTCACGCCGGATCGGGTGAAGGACTCGGCGGGCTCGATCTTTCAGCAGTACGGGCCGGCGTTCGTGCAGTTGGCGAGCGGCGAGGTGCTTTGCGTCGTCGGGTCGCCTGCTGGCGATCAGGTGGACGTGTACGTCTCCGAGGATGACGGCGACAACTGGACCGCGTGCGCCTACGGGGCTCTCGTGGAGCCGCTGTCGAACGCGGACATTCGGGAGATGGCAATCGCCCGTGACGAGGTGTCAGGCGCCTTGTCGCTGTTCGTCGCGTTTCGCAACTCGACGAGCACCGAGCGGAACATGGCTCAGTACGTTTCGCACGACAGCGGGGCCAGTTTCGTGCAGGTCCAGTCGGACATGCGGACCACGTTGACGGCAGACCCGACGTTGCCCGCGATCGTGTCGCTGGAGGGCGGCGGGTTTATCGTCGCGTTCGTCGACGACGACGGGACGTACGCGGGGTACAAACGGTACAAACTGACGCACGCTGGACAGGACATTGGGGATCTGGCGCTTTCCGGGTTTGGAACGGGAGGAATCGCCGTTAAGGCCCTGCGCGGCGTTGCTCTGGCGAAGGACGACGCCGGCTTGCTGATGCTGTTCACGGAAGGGCCGACGAACGAAAACGACACGGCCATATGGTCAGACGACAATGGCGCCACGTGGACGCAGGCTGAGTGGATCAGTCTCGACAGCACAGGCGCGACGGCGGGCGGCTACCTCCAGCGGTATGGGGTGGCGTACACAAACGGTCGGTGGCTGTTCCTCTCGCGCTTCACCGCGTCCACGGTGACCCACGACGACGAGTCTGTCATCTGCCTGTACCTCGGCGGGCATACGACCATGACCGCGCCGCAGGGGTCCACGGCGTCGAGCGGCAACGGGTTCGGGCGTTACGCTCGATGGGCAGACAACGATAACCAGAACATCAACTCCGGGTTGTGGCTCCCGATCGGCGTGCCTAGTTCGATGGCGTGGACTGGCGGCGGCACGGGCGGCACGTTCTCCGCGACAAGCACGGGCGGGCAGATCGCCACGTCTGCCGACACGCTCTACTATTCGCGCTCGCTCACGGAGAATGGAGGCGCGGGAGGTCCGCTCGGCAACGGGCCAGAGGCGGGGTTCTACGAGTTCGCGCTGGAGATCGACCCGGGCGACGGCAACAGCACGACGGACGACATCGCGGCATACATCCGATTCTCGGACTCGGACGGCGCGTTCACGGCAGCGTTCGTGTACGAGGTCAAGTTGAGGTTTGAATCGGGGAGGATGCGCGTCTATGACCCGATTGCGGCAGGCGCAGTCGGCTCGGCGGTCGTGCTGGACTTCACCTCGCGGCGACACGTCCGGGTCGTCATCGACAAGTCGGGCAACGTGCGGGTCTGGACCGCTGCGGATGAACTTGTCCGCACGTGGACCGAGGTCGTCGACGGCACGTTGACCGACGACAGCGGGAGCAACCCCGGGAACACGCATCTGATCCAGTGGGGCCACCAGACCAGCAGCACATCGACCAGCCGGTGGGCGCTCGTGGGCTATTGCCTCTGGGCTTACCGGTGGCACGAGACCAGCGACGACACGGTTGGCGCGTCGTGGACGAACCCGGACGATCTACGCGGGCGCTCGTTCGGCACCTCGTTCCAAGGGCTGACGGACGGGATCAAGGTGCGCGCTGTTGGCGGGCCGACCTACGTCGGTGACACGTGGCAGATTGACGCGGCATACAGGTACGCGCTGGAGCACGTGTTTTCCGACCTTCACCCGTCGCCTCAAAAGGTCTGGAGGACTACGGGCACCACGGAGGCGTTGCTCCCGTTCGATCTGGAGGCCGCGACGTACACCCACAGCGCGGGGACGTCAGACCTTGACAACGCGGCGATCTTCGTCGCCGTCCTCGGCGCAAACGTCGAGAACCTCTACCTTGAGAGGTGGAACGGGTCGACGTGGGTCGAGGTCATCGAACTGGACGCCACCTTCGGTTTCACGGGCCTGTCCTACGTGCGGCACGGCAGCACGGTGCGGCCGGATACCGGGACCTCGCACTCGGGCGCGACCTACATCCTGAGCGAGCGGCACACGGGCGACACGTTCGACTTCGGAACAGGCCCGCCCGCATCTCGCTACGCCAAGATCGGCGGCAACACGGCAGGCCAGTGGACCAGCGCGACGACCAAGCGGCCGGTCGTGCGCCTCGACGAGCCCGGCACCGGAGCGCCGGCATCAGGGACCGCCGCAATTCGCGTGCGCGACTTCGTCGGAGTCGTCCACGACCACGACGCGACAGCGGAGATCTACCGGATCCGCATCCCCGCGCAGGACACAGCGGACGGCTACTTCGAGATCGGGCAGATCATGGTCGGCAGAGTCGAGGCATTCGGCCACCAGCATGATGAGGCGTGGGCGCTGATGCGCGAGCGCCCGATGCGCCGCGAGCAGCTCTCCAACGGGCGGCGGCGGGCGAGCAAGACCGGCCCGTCCGCGCGCTCGCTGGATATCGCCTGGGCGATCACGGCGGTGGACGCGACCGACATTCAGGTGACCCAGGCGGTGGGCTCGCCTGTCGACTACATCGCGGGCAACACGAATCCGATCGCGGCGGTCGGTGACACGGTGCAAGTGATGGAGGGCGTGCTCGAGGAGCTCGAACTTGACGCGACCCCGGTGGTGATGCTGCGGCGGGTCGTCACTGGTTCAACGACGCAGACGATCACGCAGCGTGATCACTGGATCTACGGTCGGATCGTGGGTCAGGGGACGACCGTTACGAACGTGCAGGGCGACGAGGGCGCGAGCGAGATCAACCGTCTGTCCACCCTGCGGATCGTGGAGGAAGTGTGAGCTTCGCGCCGACCCAGCATCGCGGGAGGGTGCGTCGGTGGCTGCTGGATCTGACCTGGGCCGGCGCTACCTACTACATCGCGGAGGACTCGCACTCGGCGACGTTCGGCGGCGTGACCTACGCATACGAGCCGGGGCTGGTCGTCGACTCTGTCGCGCTGGATGTCGCGCTGGAGACCACAGAGGCGGCGCCTGTCTCCGTTCCGGTCGCGCTGCATCTGGAGGGGATGGTGGACGTGCCGCGGCAGGTTTCCCTCGGATGGGACCTCGGCGCGGCGCAGGCGAAGTTGTGGCTGTGGCTGGAGGGCTCTGAGCATCGGGAGCTGGTCGTGGACGGCGTCGTGGCCGACCCGGAGTATGGGGCTGTCGACGAGCCCGTGATCTGCTCTGTGGCCGACACGCGGGCGGAGGACACGCGGCGCTTTCCGCCCACACGAGCTCGGGTGGACCTGACGACATGGCCAGCGATGACAGGGCAGAGCGTCCACGAGTTCTATCCGTGGGTTTTCGGAACGCCTGGAGACTCGGCCACAGGCGCGTTTGGGGGGCCTGGACTAGTCGTCGACGCGACGATCGAGATCACAGGCTCTGCATACTCGCTTGACTTCATCGACTTCGGCGGCGGGGCGGTCGCAAACCTGTCGACGGGCAACTACACGCCGTCCGAGCTGGGAGCGGAGATCGGGTCAAAGATGACCGCGGCGGGCGCGCTGTCGTACTCGGCCAGCATCGAGCCAGGGACCGGGCTCTGGACCATTCGGGCGAACGCGTCGTTCACCCTGAGCTTCGGCTCGGGGCCGAACCTTGCGACGAGCGCAGCGGCCGCGATTGGCTTCGACGCGGTGAACACTGGCGGGACCGACACCTCGTACACGGGACAGACTCGAGCGTCCGGGTCGCCCCGCAAGTTGCTGGTGGCTGGGCACTCTGTCGGCGCGACGATTGCCACCGTCGTGAACGCAAACGACGAGAGCGCGGACACGCTCAACATCACCGAGGGCGAGGACGGTCGCGGCCGGCTTGTTTCGTGGGTGAGTCTGGCGGGTTCTGACGTGACGCGCGAGATCACCGCGCCCTACTACGTCCGACTCGGCAGCGGCGGCGGGCTTCTGTACGAGGGCTCGCTAGTCGAGGGTGCAGGCGATCTGCTGGTGTGGGCGCTCGAGCAGACCTCGCTGGTATACGACTTGCCGGCCGTCCGATCGATGCGCCCCTACCTTAACGGGTTCGTCCTCGGCGGCGTGGTGATGGCTGCGCCGTCCGAGCCCGTCAGCATGTGGGAGTGGCTCCAGCGTGAGGTGTTGCCATTCTTGCCCGTGTCGGTGACCGATGGGCCGGATGGCGTGGGCTTCATCCTGTGGCGGTGGGAGGCGACAGCATCCGACGCCGTCGCGCATCTACGAGTGGGGGAGAACTGCGACCGCACAGGCCGGGTCTCCTACACGCCGCGCGCCGAGGTCGTGAACGAGTTGCGCCTGTCCTATGCGATGCGATACCGCGACCGGAAGATGACGAGGACCCTGGTCTATTCCGGGGATCCCGCTGTCGTCTCCGCGGAGGGCGCGACCTCGTCGGCCCTGCTGCGCTCGTCGTGGCAGCGGCACGGCACGCGCCCGCAGGCGATTGCTTGCTCGATCTGCTACAGCGAGGCCACAGCTAATCTCATCGCGGGATGGATGACCCGGGCGCGGGCGGCGCAGGGACGGATCTTGACGCTGCGGTGCGAGCCGTCTGTCGCGGCGCATCTGAGGCGCGGGGACGTGGTGCAGGTCAGCGATCCCGATCTGCACATGGTGGGAATGCTCGCGTTCGTGATGGGCCTGCCGAAGACGGCCGGCGAATATGTCGACGTGGAGGTCAGGTCGATCCCTGTTCGATGACGTGCAAGGTGGCCGGCGCGGAATCGGCGCAACCCCCTGGCGTCTGGACCACGGCGTGGATTCGATACTCCCCGGGCGTGGGCATCACAGGACCATTGCAAGGCTAGCTCGCATCGCCAAATCCGATTCAACTCGTGACGCTCGTTCGTCTTTCGTGCGGTATCCTCGCCAGAACCGCACCCCATGGAGGCGAGCGAATGGCGAGCATCACCAAGCAGGACCTGACGACCTCCTACGGGACCGCCATCACGGTGCCGACCGGCACCAAGGTGATCGAGGTGTGGGGCGTCGACGACAACACGACCCCGACCGCGATGGTCGGAATCTGGGTGGAGATCAGCGACGGGACCACCGTCGCGCCCATCCTGACATCGACGACCTCGAGTTACGAGAAGGCGATCGGCTTGCCCTCGGGCGTCGGTGGCTGGACCGTTCGGATGAAGTCCACGACCGGGACCCCTGATGGGGTGGTGGTGTTCACGTGATCAAGGTACTGGCATCCGGCTCCGCCGCTGCCTACGTCACCACCCTGACGGACATCGACTTTACGTCGCTCGACCCGGCTGCGTGGTCTGACGGGCTGGTGACGCTGGACGGCAACTCGTGGACCGTCGCCAACTCGGCCAACGCCAGCACGTTCGGGCCGAGCGGCAGCACGCTCGTCATCGCGCCCACGGCTGGCGACCTGTACTCGACCTCCCGCACAGCCCCACAGGTGTCCATCGACCTCTCATCCCTCGACGCGAGCATCTCCGACGATGCCGAGTACGTGGTGCAGGTGATCTGCGCGTGGCCGAGCGCGATGGCGAACTTCTCGCGAGCCCAATTCGGCTTCTACTCCGCTGCGGGTACCTCTGAGGGGTATACCGCCGTCTTCGGCCCGCAGTGGTCTACGGGGAAGATCAGGACCGGCTTCCGTGGCGGCACATCCGTAGCGACTGTGGCGGCTGGGGGTTCTGAGGTGTCGTGGTGGGTCAAGTTGAACCGCAGCGCATCGCACGAGTGCAGGTACGGCACGTCCGCCGATGCTGACCCGTTCGGCGGGACGTTGGGACCGGTGTTGTACTGCGGCACAGGGGCCGCGCCATCGGCTGGCCCCCCGGTGTCCATCCTGCTCAAGCCGAGCACGGCGCGAGTCGTGATCGCCGCAGTCCAGCCGAACCCGACCGGGGGCTACGCCATCGACCGCATCATCGTCAGCAAGATTGCGGCGGCGGCATGACCACTCCGACGCTGGACCTGAGTGCAGCGACGGCGCAGATCCTGATCGGCGTGATCGGAGCGGTGGGCGGCTCGCAGTTCATCATTCAGCGCATCGAACTGCACGAGATCGGCTGATACGGCCATGCCGACCGACGCCAGCGTGCTCTGTAGGATGCGGCCATGATCGCCCAGGCCGTTCTCACCAGCGCGGATATCCTCTCGTACTGGCCGATCATCGGCGGGCT
>Ga0196901_1001656_pt1 | contig 11098 bp, 6 predicted proteins | sample CB_VirMetaG_FD_169099 | JGI IMG/M metagenome (GOLD analysis project Ga0196901, IMG submission 169099) | Freshwater to marine saline gradient viral communities from Chesapeake Bay - CB_1504_1 Viral MetaG (v3) (version 3) | ecosystem: Environmental > Aquatic > Marine > Coastal | place: USA... | reverse complement strand
ATAAGAAAAACGATAGCAAGATTTTTTGTGTCTGTAAAACAGTCACTTACGAGCGCTGTTTTTTGTGGAGGCTCGGGTCGGAATCAGATCGTAATCGACTGATTTATCAAAACTTTCTGTGACTTAGTAGATTTTACTGGACAGTGGTATGGGGCTTAATCAGACATGCTTGGACATCAACTGCGTCAAAAACTGCGTCATTACCAAGTAATTGCGTCAAGCTCGGCTTCGGTTGTTGCAGCGTCTATTTCCCCACGTTTTGTACGGGATTTAACGTGGCATGCGTTGACGTGTGCTGCGAGCGCCTGTCCTATTTGTTGTAACTCCGTCGCGTTGAAAGTCTGCACTGAGTTGTCTGCTAATGTCCAATCCAGAGTAGTAGTCGAGTCCAGCTGAGCTAACTGCACAGCGCCTTGTATGCGCCGTTGACTTGTTTCATCGCACTGAAACGTGTGCGTGCTCCATGCGAAGGTGCCGAACTCTTCTGCATCACGGGCTTGTTTTATACGATTCCATGCCAACTGCCGCGCTTCGGTTAAATCTAACTCCCACACACCGACGATATAGTTAAATACATATGCTTGTGAAGGGCGGGTTGGTTTTTGTACTAAATTACCATCACTAACATAGAAATCGTGAGTAATTTCTTGATCGCCTAAGTAGTCAATGTATGGCTCTTCTGGAGGAGTTATTACACCGCGCGGCCCAGACAAAATAGCAGTAATTCGCCCGTCTTCATAAGCTACGTAGCAAGCCTGATTACTCACTTTCTTGCCCCTAAAATACTAATATTTGCGTCTGCTGATCTCCACCAACCTGTGGCTGAACCCTGTTCAGCTTTTACTTCCAAAGTAAGAAAGAAATAACGAGTCCCAGTCCAACCATTTTGAGATTTTGATATGTGCAATGATGGAGGCGCACCTTTTCTAGCGTTTAATTGCACTCCGTCTACCTCAATAGCGTTGGTTAAAGAGGTGGTGTTAGTCGTATTGTATTTCAACCTCAAAACAGCCGCTGCCCAATCTCCCCCCAACGCGGAAGACTCTACGTCGCAAGCCGCCAAAAAAATAACTTTATTTGGAGCGTTCGTGCCAAAATCTACGGCTAACGCTGTAGTGTTTATTACTGTCTCTACTGCATCTGTCGTGTACGAAGTCATTGCGCCATACTGAGCAGTCACTGGAACAGTAACTGCGTTGTCAGCAATCTGCAGCGTGTCTACTGATAGATCGCGTATAAAAGTACGGGCGTACTGGGGCGTAATTTCAGGCGGTGTACGTGACACCCCAACGTTATAAAAATAAACGTAGTCGCCAGTGTTTGAGCCAAAACGAATTTCGCCGTAATGAGCTCCAGTGGTCGAAGGAACCGTAATAGCAGCCACCGCAAAATTTTTGGTAGTACCTCCTGCACCAGTCCCAGATCGAATGTCAAAATCGCCGTTTGATACAGAAACTGCTTGCTGAGCGCCCGATATATAGCCTGACGTAACAGTGCCATCAGAATGATCAAAAAAAGCAACGGCCATATACAGGCCAGTAGTAGTAGATGTCTGCGCGTAAAGGTATAGCGTCTCCCCCGCTACGACAGGAAAGCGCTGCTTAGTAGATCTTACATACGACTGCACCTTGGTGTTATTGACGGGGTCTCCAGTTCCATTGTCGCCGCAACGTATAAACCCCAAATCTTTTCGAATAGTGGTTACGCCAGTACCGGGGTTATATTCGACAAAGCCGTCTACTAGGTAAATATCTTCAGTCCATGTCGAAGTAGCTGAGTTAAAGGTAAGATCACCACGCCTAAAATTTGCGTTGTAAACAAGGTTGCCGCCGCTACTCCCTGTCATACCACCTGCGTCAACAAGCACTGTACCGTCAGGAGCTTTGATTGTGATGCCTTCCATCACAGCAGAATTGGCATGCATCACGCCAAGTGCATCAACAGAAAAATTACTGACGCGCGTGTTACCAGACACAGTCCATGTACGAGGGTCAGTGGTGGGTTTATTTATCTGCCCTACGTTGATTGTGCCGCCAAACAAATACGGCGCGTCCATGGCAACAGTAGCGGATATGTAGTCAGCAACAACGCTGCCTGCAACTAGCTCTAAAATACGCCCTTTGTTTATAAAAGCCGTATCTATATAAACACCAGCAGGCACTGTTTCGCCTTGCAGCGTAGTTTGTGTTGTTTGAACAACAAATGGCACATAAGACGACGACGGATTACTGCTTGTAAGACCGGTCGAGTACGTAGCTGGATCTATTACGGCAAAACGGTCAGCTGCGACTACAAAAGACGAAGTTGGAGTTGCGGTCGTTGCATCCTGCGCTAAACCAAAACCGCTGACATAAGTTCCATTAGCAGTGTTAGTCGCAATCTTCACTGTGTATTGCGCTTTCAAACCATTTATAGACGACTGAGCCGTTGTAATAGCTGTCGTGTTTTGTCCTACAGTAGTCTGCACGTTTGATATTGCTAAGGAATTAGCAGAAATATCACCGCCCTGATTACTAACAGTCGTAGTCAAAGAAGTTAATGCAGTAGCAGAAGCGCTATCAACAATATTGCCGTTAGCGTCAGTCGGAAGAGTTGCCTCTACGGCAGTAATTGCGTTTGAGTTAGCTGTAATACTGTTACCTTGAGACGTAACAGTCGCGGACAATGCATTGAGGCCAGATGCTGAAGCTGCGCTAATTAGGTTACCTTGAGCGTCAGTAGGCAGAACCGCCGTTACAGCAGAAATGTTTGTTGCGTTTGCCGCGATATCAATCACGTTTCCCGCAATATCAGTCGTGTTTGTAGAAACATCAGCGCTTAAAGAGTTAAACGACGCAGCCGAGGGCACTGGTATTAAGTTGCCATTCGCATCAACCGGCAAATTTCCAGTGATAGTCGTAATGTCGCCTTCGGAATCAATAATTCTAGTTAGCAAAGACGACCCTGCATACGTCGGGCTGTACCCTATCATTGTCTCTAGGGCTGCAATTAAATCAACGTCGTCTTTTAATGTTTGCACCAACTCAGAGGTATCAATAGAGTCGGCTAACAGATCTAGCAAAAACGTTACATCTGGCTGGGTCTGGCCTAACGTACCGGCTGTCGCGTTGTAGGGGCCGGTCAATCCATCCGTATTAACGTGTCGAATCCAGTAATAAAACGTCTGATTACCGCCGCAGAAATCTACGAACGTAGTCCCAGGAGAGATGCCTATACGCGTCGCTGAAGTCAATGTGTCTGACGTATATCGCCAAATTTCAGTATATGAGTGCCCTGAATAGGACGCCCCCGGCCAATTCCAACGGAGTGATATGTTGGCAAAACCACCGGTAACCAACAAACCTGTAGGTGTAACAGGGGTGCCTGCTGTGCTACCACCGGGATCGTCTGCTGGGCCGGTAGTCGTAACACTACCAACTCTTATGGTAGTCCCACTAAGACCACCATCAGTTAACTCACGTAAAGTAACAGCCCGGTCACGCGGGTCACCTTTTCTGCCCAGACGAATCTCAAGCGCCTCGCCAAGAGACGTAAGATACTGACGCAACTCTGCAGATATCTTAGTGGGGACTTTAGGTATACCGGGGACTTTAGTCGCGACCGTCGAGCGCGGTTTGCGGCGTCCGTCTTCAGTAGTCATGACTGTCTAATTTCATCCATACTTTGCGCTAAACAAAACTCGTGTATCCGTTCAGAGCCACGGATCTCTACTTCCCATTCAGAACCTACAACCGCTGGGAGCCGCATAATAGGCTCATACAACGTTGTATCTGATATGCCAGAAGGCGTGTTGACTTCTTGAGTGTATGTATTTGTATTACTGTCAAAAGTAATAAAGTAATCAGCAATTAACGTACCGTCTGCCCAAACAAGGACGCGGTTTTTAGTGCCTGTACTAGGGTAAAGCTCTGCTTTTAATGACACCCAGCCCATGCTGACTGGGGCAGGCGTCACGTATTTTTTTGATTTCCATCTACCCAGCCGATTAAATGTAGTGCTACCACGGTAAGGCTGAACAGCCGTCCCTATGATCAGAAATAACTCACCTGTCTTGGGGTTTTTATACCCCCCGCGCCGCTCGGCAGAAGTCGTAATAGTAGATAGCGCCGCTTCTTCCGCGCGTGGATCGTAAACCCAACCAGCATGTGTGTTTGTAAAAGTATCCGTGTAAAACGCAACATAAGTGCCTTCATGCTCGAACGCACGGATTTGCTCGGGGTAAAAATCGTCGTTCCACTGAGTAGGCGAAATAAGGCCGCGCGTAATTACTCTGCCTTCGGTGCCCGAAATCGCGCACAGCCCATCAGGACCGGCATAGAGCACTACGTCTCCTAAATCTACAACCGAACGCGGGTTAACGCAGCCCTGTTCAAGATTAATCTGCACCGCTGACATGGCGCTGGGGTCGACACCTGTTACAAAGTATGGCTTTCCGTCAGTTAGAGCGACAATGCCGTTGGCAGTTGTGCCAATAGCAACGATGTCATTTTCCAACGTAATCCGATAATCAACAGGCCACGCGTGTGGCAGATACGCTTCGCTTAAACACAAGCGCTTGCCTGTAAACCCAGCAAAAATGCCGTTCGCTACAGGCGTCAGTCCTTGCAGCGGCCCATCAGGGTAATTAGTGGTGTCGTCATCGGGCGGGCCAATCCATGTTGTAGAAGGAATAACTTCGCCTAACTCCGTCGCTTCTTTAGAGTCAGAGTACTGCGTTACTGAATACAACACCTCGGCCACAAACTGAAAGTCCGTTGCATTCGAGCCCACGTTTGCTCGGTAGATACGTTTTTTTGCTGGAGAACCAAACGCATAGTCCCCAGCGACGTTGTAGCTTGGTATGTTTACTGTGGCGGTCTGGGTGCTGGGCGTAAATTCGTATATGGTAGAAGCTTCGCTTGGTGGCCCTTCTTCGCCAAACTCACTAACAAACGTATATACCCACGCTGTTTCTTCGGCAGTGACGGAAGCATCTAGGGTGCCGTTAATAGTAATCGAAGGTGCAGCTTGCGGCGCAGGTATTCCCAGGCGGTAATCGGCGCGGTTTGCCCAGTTAGACAGCCCTGTATACGTACCCATACGCGGATAGTCCTCGCCAGTCCAATACAGTCTGTCATCTGCATCGCCGGGAATTGGACCCTCTACTGCTTTAACGCCGTCTTCATCCCATTCAACCCACATAGGACTAGTACTGTTATCGTAATAGTAGATTGAGCGGCGCTGGCTGTTAGACAGTACATGTGCGGTAGAACCTTCAATTGGGATAGGCGCAAACTCTCCCGACTCGAAGTCTAGATTTTCGGCCTCTTGACCAAATTGCTCTGCTAGTAAACGGGGCGCGACGCCGGGTGCAATACCGCTAAATCTGGTGCGCTTAAAATATGCCATGGCCCCTCACTTCAACGCTAAAGTCACGATAATTCCGCCCATACCGCCAATAAGCGCGACACCAATGAGAAACGTATTTTTGTGAACTTGGTTTAACGCCTCTTCGATGTTTTCGAGCCGGTTAAAAATAGTCTTAGACCGCTCCTCGCACATAGCTTCATGAGCCGTGATTCGGTTTAGCGCTTCCCAGTACTTATCATCCATATTATCCACACTAATATTGTCAGACACTAGCAATTATTGAATAAGTGCCGTAGACAATCCCCCCACAAAAAATTGAAGCCACTGTTAATGCAGATACATCTAGCATTCGCCGCTGCCTGCGCCTTTGCTTGTAGATCATTTTCTCCCGCTTCGCTTTAATATCGCGACGCATTTGCATCATTTCTTTGTACGTTTCAGTACCGTAAGCCCAAGTAATTAGCTCTCGTATTTCTCTCTCTTGTTCTTCAATCTTTTTCTTTGCAATAACAGCGTTTAGCGCCTGCTCTTCCACCGACTCGCCATCAAACATCTTCTTGAACAACGGCGGATTTTCAGCTTCTTTTTCTGCTTCTCTAAGATCACTTACTAAGCTGTACCAATGACCCAGCTTTTGCGCTACGTGTTCAATCTCCGCCCCTTTACTAACGAGCACTTGCAAACCCTTAAACGTAGTGCTTGCCATTGCCATAAGAGAAAGAGGGTCCACAAAGCGCTACCCTGCCAACACAGCAGTCGGTGGTGTGAAGTTAGATGTGTAGCGGGCTAAGCCTTTGGTGATGCGGACATCTGATATGTATCCAGTAAATAAATTAGCTGAACCCACCGTAGTTAGTGTATCGTTGTAAGACGCAACAACTGGCCTACCTTGTGTATAAGTATTGGAAGCTGTGTAAGTACTACCAACTTGAGAACCATCTAAAAACATTTTGTGATCGTTACCACTCCTAGAAATTGCTACATGATGCCAAGTTGACAAGCTCAATGTTCCTCCCGAGATTTTGTCAGTCCCGTCTGTATAAAAACGCAATTCTGAAGCTGCTCTGTAAATATGAGGGTGGTTATCGTCACTAGTATTGTTAGCCCTTATAAAAGAAATAATAGTTCCTGAATTTGAAAGGTCTGTAGGAAATAACCACATTTCAACCGTAAAATCGCTCGTGCCTAAGTTAAATATGTCAAGATCTTGCCCTCTAGATAGTTCTAAATAATCCCCCGTCCCATCAAAATACATCGAGGAGCTTAGGTACTTACTCTGAGTCGTAGATGACTTCACGTCACCGTTTAAAGTCAACGTCTTCACCGACTGAGACTTATCAATAATGCCAGCGTTCGTACCGCTCAGGAGCAAAGATGTATTTGTGATGGCTGTTAGTGGGGCTGTGGGTGGAGTGAAATTAGACGTTCCAAGGCTAGAGCCATTAACGACTCTCAAATCTGATATATAACCTTGTACGCTTTCTGGCGCATATGAGCTGTTGAGGCCAATTGTAGGAGCGGTATAAGCGGCGGTTGTAGTTGCATCAGTAACTGTGGTGCCGCTTACGCCATTAACGAATACTCGCAGATCGTTGTTACTATCTCTATTAAAACGAACGTGATACCACCTTCCTGCAACGATTGTTGTGGAGTTTGTCGCTTGAAATCCAACTCTATAAATTTTAAAATTAGAGCTATTGATACCGAAAGACCAGCCGCCCGCATTTGTTCCGTGAGTTTGAAAAACAGTGCCGTTTTTGACTACATCCCCGTAATACCAAAAATCAACGCAAAACTCTCCAGTAAAATTAAATGAAGAATCACTAGGGCCAGTTAAATAATCGCCCGTACCATCAAAATAAATCGACCCCCCGTTGTCGGCAGTCGAATAACCACCGTGGGTATAGGGGCTGAAGGGTTCTGTTTTGGTATTACCGTTTACAGTAATAGAGTGACCGTTTGTCGAACCATCCGCTATGTAAGGCAAGTGACAAGTGAGTAGCGTTGTATTAGTAATTGCTGTTAGTGGTTCAGTGGGAACTGTGATAGATGTTTGAGTAGCATCGTATGCTGAACTGCCTTTTAGCCATCTCATATCACGTATATAACCATCTATTTCATAGCCTCCGCTATCATAACGTCCGATAGAGGCATTAGAAAAATCTGCGCTATAAGATGAAGTTGTAGATCCTGTTCTTGTGCCGTTATGGAATATACTCAAAGTAGTTCCAGTTCTACAAAGAACTACATGATTCCAAGCTTTTGCAGTAGCTGGCCCATTTCCACTACTACCTACTTTGACTGCTCCACCGCTTCCTGCTCCATAATACCAATAAGTTGATTCGTTATAAATTAATTGATTATGACTATCATTTGGAGCAGAGATAGCAATATGTAAACCTCCTGTTCCACCTGTCAATGATTCGGGCCACCACCAAAACTCTATACTAAAATCGCCCGTTCCAAATTCATGTTCTGTAGAGTCTGCTACTTTTAGATAATCCCCGTTCCCATCAAAATAAGTCGAATACCCGCCGTGCCTATAGGGACTAAACGCGCCCTGCGTTACGTTACCGTTAGCGGTAATCGTATGGCTGTTTGTGGAGGAGTCAATAAACGAATTGTTAACTGCATTGTTCGCGCCGACAGAAGTGATAAGCGCTGTGGTGTAGTTGCTATTTGCGACTGAGAATTGAAGCTCAAAGCTGCTAACGGCTGTAGCAATGTTTACCCCATCGCTCGCCCTAAACGTCAGGCTAAACGTACCCGCGTTAGCCGTATTGGTTGATGGCGTGATAGTAAAGACATTGGTGTTAGCTCCAGTACCCTGCGTGACAGTCGCCACGTTTCCAGAGGTATCTGACGCGATGCTATAAGTGATCGGGATGCCTTCGGGGTCGGTCGCCGTTATAGTGACTGTAGTAGCGGTGCCGTCACTTGCTAAAGTATAAGACGACGCCGCACCGCTAATGCTAGGCGTGGTGTTAATCAGCGCAATGTTATACCAGCCGGTGCCATTCCAGATGTACAGGCGGTTATTGCCCGATACATACGCTTGGTCGCCGGTTGATGCACCAGATAGGGGCAGATCATCAATCGTTGCATATACCGTGGTGCTTGAACCTGATGGTGCTGCACCATCCCAGCGCGTCTTCGAGCTGCTGTAGGTGTAAGTAATCCCGTTCGAGGTTACCGTGTCGCCGTCAGAAGGTGAGTTGGGAAAGTTATACGCGGCCATCTGTTAACCCTCTAAAGCGGCTGATGGTGGTGTGAAGTTGGATGTGTAGCGGGCTAGGCCTTTGGTGATTCGGAAGTCAGATATGTGGCCGCTAAAACATTGCGCGTTAGCCGCCCCATAAATACTGCCTATTCCAAAATAAGTTCCAGTATAGTCTGCAGTATCCGCTACAGATAAAGCCTGAGTACCATCGATGTAAAGCTTTGTAACAGAGGACGCTCTCACGACTGCAAAGTGATACCATTGATTTAAAGCGTAATTTACTGTGGATTCATGATAAGCGTTTGCAGCATATATTGCCCATTCAGAATCTGCAGGGGCTGCGTTAGTGATTTGAAGTGCCACAGAGTTAGTATTTGTTGCAGGAAAATTACTTGTTCCTTGTTGAAATAACCCTTTATCACCACTGGCAGTAATATATGCCCAACCTTCTATAGTAAAATCTCCTGTTCGGAATGCAAAAAGATTTGAAGGAGACATTGTTAAATAATCCCCCGTCCCATCAAAATACATAGACGAAGTAAGGTATTTGCTCTGAGTAGTAGACGACTTAACGTCGCCGTTTAACGTGATTGTTTTGACAGACTGTGACTTATCAATAATGCCAGCGTCTGTTCCGTTAAGGAGCAGAGAGGTGTTGGTGATAGCCGTTAGGGGGGCTGTGGGTGGGGTAAAAGCGGACGTGTAGACGGCGGTGCCTTTTACAATACGCACATCCGCAAGACTACCCTTAAACACCTGAGAGGGGGCGGCGCTGTCGTATCCTATGCCTATCCCCGTCGTCGCGTTTTGATTGTAACTGTTAGACGCTGTGCGTTGTGAAACACCATCAACGTAACAAGTAACAGTTCCACTTTCTCGAACAATAGCAATGTGAGTCCACTTATTAATTGCGTAATTAATAGACGAAGTGAAAACGGCGCTAGTACCAAACACGAAGTCAAATGTGCCGTTTGAAAGCATCACGATTGACCAAGACCCCGCGCCTGTTCCTAGAACGCAAAGAGGGCGCATTGTTGCGTAGTGATCGGGGTTCCACCACCATTCAAAAGTAAAATCACCAGTCCCCATTTGCAACGACGCATCGTTTGCAACTACTGCGTAATCACCAGAGCCATCAAAGTAAATCGACCCGCCATGGTCGGCAGTCGAATAACCAGCGTGTTCGTAGGGGCTAAATGCCTCTGTCTTGGTGTTGCCATTTACAGTAATAGAGTGAGCGTTAGTTGAGCCGTCTGCTATGTAAGGCAAATGGCACGTTAGTAGTTTTGTGTTCGTAACCGCTGTGAGACGCTCTGTTGGGCCACCGGAGGCTGGCGTTATAGCAGTTCCGCTTACACAGCGAAAATCTGTAAGGTATCCTTGAAATTCATATTGAGCACCTCCGAGACCAAGGTGGTAAGCGCTTGTCCCAATTAATGGTCGGTTTGTTACTGCCGTGTAATTAGTAGATGATGTAAATGTTGAAGTTTCTACAACACCATCAATATATAATTTAATTATGTTGCTCGAATCTCTAACAAAGCAAATGTGAACCCACTGGCTTATTGGTAAAGCTGAAGCAGACAGTAAAGCCCATTGTGTATTTGAATATATGCCAATTTTGTCAGTAGAATCGATCCAAACAGCAATATAGCTTCCATTAGTATTGCTAGGTCGCCAATCGATAATTGATTGAGATGCGCCAACGCTACTAGGTAAATACACCCAAAATTCGAGTGTAAATTCTGATGCGCCTAAAGCAACGCTACTAAGTGACAAATAATCACCAGCCCCATCAAAATAAGTCGAATACCCACCGTGTCGATACGGACTAAACGTATTCTGCGTTACGTTGCCGCTAGCAGTAATCGTGTGGTTATTAGTAGAAGAATCAGTAAACGAATTATTGACTGCATTATTAGCACCCACAGAAGTAATTAGCGCTGTGGTGTAGTTACTGTTTTCAACTGAAAACTGAAGCGTAAACGTAGAGCTTGCCGACGCGACGTTTGTGCCATCGCTAGCTCTAAATACCAGAGTGAAACTGCCTGCGTTCGCAGTGTTTGTGCTCGGCGTGATCGTCCACTGGTTAGTGTTCGATCCAGTGCCTTGGGTAACCGTCGCAACATTCCCTGACGTATCGCTGACAATACTGTAGGTGAGCGGGACGCCTTCTGGGTCAGTGGCAGTAACCGTGACTGTGGTAGCCGTGCCATCTGTAGCAAGGGTGTAAGTAGCGCTAACGCCGCTGATAGAAGGCGTAGTGTTCACTATGCTGATTGAGTACCAACCCGAATCACTAAAGATATAGAGCTTGTCCGTAGAATCGACTAGCGCCATCGACCCCTCTGCCACTCCACTCAAAGGCAGATCGTTGATTGTTGCGTAAACCGTGACGCCAGCAGATGAATCAGCCGGTTGCCACTCGCTATCCGTGCTATTCCACTGCAACACTTGCCCGTTGGTCGGCGCTACTGTGGACGTATCTACGTCTGTGAGCGCGTCGATTGCCTGAGTAAGACCCTGGGG
>Ga0196901_1001652_pt1 | contig 11119 bp, 18 predicted proteins | sample CB_VirMetaG_FD_169099 | JGI IMG/M metagenome (GOLD analysis project Ga0196901, IMG submission 169099) | Freshwater to marine saline gradient viral communities from Chesapeake Bay - CB_1504_1 Viral MetaG (v3) (version 3) | ecosystem: Environmental > Aquatic > Marine > Coastal | place: USA... | reverse complement strand
GCAGAAAAGACTACGGACAAAAATTCTGGTGGCGACCTGGTGAAAAGACACCGCGTCGCGGCCCAAGTATTGAAGCAGCAACCGGGGGTCGATAGATGGCTACTCTTACCGTTGGCGATCTGACGCCACGCCTGCAGTACACAGCAGCAGCTGGGCAAACTGCCTTTACCTACAATTTCCCAATCTTCCAGGATTCGGACCTGAAGGTTTATGTCGGCTCGACCCTACAGACGCTGACCACAAATTACACAGTTTCTGGCGCTGGCACTTCTAGCGGCGGCACTGTCACGTTTACTTCTGGCCGTAGCGCAGGCGACATCGTCACGATTTACCGTGATATGCCGGTCCAGCGCACGACCGATTACCAGGCAAACGGAGATCTCCTGGCGGAGAATCTGAACGACGACCTGGACAAGCTGACCATGATGGTCCAGCAGAATGAGTACAACCTGGGTTTGACCCTGCGCGCAGATCAGTTTGATGAAACAACTAATCTGACGATCCCGAATAAGGCGACCCGCGCAAATAGCTATTTGAAGTTTGATACGAATGGCGCACCAGTTACGGTCACTGATGATCAGCTCGTTGCCGGCCTGGCAGGCGCAGTAATTGGCGCCAACTACATCACCAACAATGCGACTGGTGATGGCACGACAGTCAACTTCACCCTGTCCTCTGCTCCAGGTTCCAAGGGCAACCTGCAAATCTACATTGATGGCGTTTACCAGAACAAGGCAACTTTCTCCCTAGCGGGTACGACTGTCACCTTTACCGAAGCTCCACCGCTGAATGCTTCGGTTGAGTTCATCATTGGTTACTCGATTGGCAGCTATGGTGACGCAGGTGATGTGTCCTTTACCCAGCAAGGATCTGGTGCATCTACTCGTACCGTAGAATCCAAACTAAATGAATTTGTCAGCGTCAAAGACTTTGGTGCTGTAGGTGATGGCGTAACGGATGACACTACTGCAATTCTTGCAGCTTTTGCCGCAATCAAAGCAGCAAATGGTGGCGTATTAGAATTTCCGCAAGCAACATACTTAATTAGTCATGGCTTCCGAGTTCCAAGCAATACGGTCATAAACCTTAATGGTTCGACATTAAAAGCAACAACTACTTATGCTCAAGGATCAATTCCAACAGAAGGCGATAGTTCTTTCTTTGCGTTAGGTCGTCCACAAAGCGAAAGTCCTCTTTCTTCAGATATTGGAAACATTGTCATTAACGGTGGTGGTGCTGTATTAGATGGTCGCCGTGATGAGCAAACTGGAACTATTGGTGGTTACAGCGGCATTAAAATGGAAACTACTGATACACCAGTAGAAGCAGATTTCCTAAAGCTAAAAAATATTGTAATTAAAGATTTAACCATTGACCGTATTGGTTACGATGGTATTTATGTTGCGGGTGTTAAAAACCTAGTTGTTGAAAATGTTATTGTAAACGCAGCTTTGCGTATCGGTGTTGTTGGTATTGCCGGAGACAATGTGACATTTAGAAATGTGACATCTCAATACACAGTAGGCGATAATTCATCATTACCCGCAGGTCAACAAGGCCCTAGCAATAGTGGTGATGGTTTCTGGAATGAGCCTAATAACACATGGCAAAGCATGACCAACTGGGCTTACGAAAATTGTAAAGCTCTATACAACTATCAATCAGGTTTTAAGATTTGGAATGCGGGTGCTGATGCTGTATATCATATGCGCCTTGATAACTGTTATTCCTATTCAAATGTTTATGATTCTGTTACTGATACATTACGATCTTCTCCGGGAGAAGCAGGATTTATTATCACAACAAATGGAACTTCTGCGGCAGAAGCAAGCGTAACTTTTAATGGCTGTATTGCTGAGTCAGAAAATGGAAGTGGATTTGTAATCAATCCTAATGGTGATGGTTCTTTACAGCGTTTTGTTTTAAACAACTGTGTTGCATATAAATGTAATCAAAACAATTCTGATAGTATTAACAGAGCGCCATTTAGAGTTAAGGATAGTGCATATACATCAACTCCAACTATTGTAAATAATGACTCTGTTGTGATTGCTCCGTCTGCTAATACACTTGGCTATGGAATGTATTTTGGCAGCATGAAAAATGTGTTCTTAAACAATCCAAAGTTTATTGGTACATTTACTCAAGAACTTACTGTTTCAAGTACCTATACACCCAATGACGATGAGCGAGATACTGCGTTTTTCCAAACAGGTGCTACAAAAGCAAATGTAGATGATTCAGTTTTCAAGTTTGCAATGCCTGTTCGTCCTGCGCTTTTTGATCAAACATCTGAGCCAACAATCGCAGATCATTTATTTAGAAATGAAATTGCTATCTGGCAAGATGACAACAATCAGTTTACTGGTGTATATCGCAGACCTGATAGCACAACTCCTAAGTACATTGATTTTCAGGCAAAGAAGCGACTGCGTGGCGCTGTTAACCTAAGTAGCTCTGCTTCAATTTCAGCACAAGATGTTGAAACAGGAACAATCACTGTTACTGGCGCAGCATTAGGAGATATTGTCACTATTGCAGCAACAGTTAATCTTGATAGTGATTTAATCTTGACAGCAAGAGTATCTGCTGCTGATACAGTTAGCTATTACGTTCACAATCCGTCCTCTGGATCAGTAACACGAGCAGCAACTTACCTTGTTGTGAATGTTTTTGGTAATGATTTTTAAGGTATAGCTATGAGTATTAAATCACAAGGCGGCGTATTCGGTAGAAACCCAACCTTCAACGATGTAACCGTTGACGGTGATTTATCTATTGCAGGTACTCTTAGCGTAGGTGGTGAAACCATTACTGGTCTTAGCTATCAAGGTGGATGGAATGCGTCAACAAATACCCCTGACATTGCAAATTCTGGCCCTGTTACTGGTCAATTTTGGATTGTCAGCACTGATGGATCAACCGATGTAGGTGGGATTACCAACTGGACTTCAGGCGATTGGGCTTTATATGACGGTACTAATTGGCAACGTGTAGAGGGTGGTAACACTGATCTAACTACTGGCGTATCAGGTCAACTAGCTGTTGCTAACGGTGGTACTGGCGCTGCTGATGCGGCTACTGCTCGTACTAATCTTGGCTTAGGTACGGCAGCGACAACGGATTCAACTGCTTATGCAACAGCTGCCCAAGGTTCTCTAGCCGACTCTGCTGTTCAGCCTGCTGATATTTCTAATATGTTAGAAACTTCAGATATTGGCTTAACGGTTCAGGGTTATGATGCAAATATCCTCACAAGTTCTGATATTGGCTCTACCGTACAAGGTTATGATGCTGATACTGCAAAATTAGATGTTGCTCAAACATTCAGCGTTGAACAAACAATAGCAACATTAAATACAACCGATATTGATTCAGCAACAGGAAACGATGCAATAAACATAGCAGATTTTGGTTATGTTGGTATTCGCACAGCTGGAGTTGATAGCTTATGTGTTAAGGCTAACTCAACAACTCAATTTGAATTTGGCGGTGGAGCTGGTGGCTTTGATGGTCGCATCCTTATGTACGACAGAGGTGCATCTCCAGGCTTCAAATCTTTTTATGCCCATGCCTCTAATATTGGTTTTTTTATTGGATCATCCGGCAAGGTAGCTGAGATAACATCGGCAGGTAATTTATGGTTTGATAGTGGTCGAGGCATCGACTTCTCTGCTACCGCTGGCACTGGCACAAGCGAATTGTTGGATGACTATGAAGAAGGTACTTGGACTCCTACGCTACCTCAAAATGGCTCTGTTACTTATTCCACTCAGTTTGGAAGATATACAAAGATAGGCAATACAGTGACAGTTTGGTTTACCGTAGCAGCATCAAGTTGGTCTGGTGGTTCTGGCAACTTAAACATAGGTGGGTTGCCTTACACCACAAATATTGAAGGAAATTTTGGTTTTGGTGGGTCGTTGATTAGATCAGTAGGAGTTAATTTAAGCTCTGGTTATACTTCAGCGTCATTAATTGCAAATTCAACAAGCGGATCACATCTTGCTGTTTATCAATTAGGTGACAATGTTAGCACAGTGGCATTAAATTATTCTGCGCTTTCAACTACTGGGGCCATTTCTGGAACTGTAACTTATAGAACATCGTAAGGAAAAATAATGGCACTTACTAAACCACACAATAGAATGATTCAAGACGCACCTATTAAGGTGAGTGACTATATTCCAAATGGAACAGTTTTAGATGGTTCGTATGATTGCACATCTGCAATCAACGCAGCAATCGCTGATGCTCAAGCTCAAAAAAGAAACTTGTATTTTGGGTCTGGCATCTTTGCAGTTAGCTCTACTATCGTTCTTAGCGGCAATGGTATTGCTTTAATTGGAGAAGGCTTTTCTTCACCCATTCAAGGTCAAACACGTCCTGCTACAACTATCAGATGGACAGGTGGCGCAAGCCCCATCTTTGACTTGCAATTAACTTTCTTTAAGTTTGTTGGTTTTGCTATTGAGAACTTTGGTACAGCTACCGATGCTTTCCTATGTACAAACACACAGCATTTAACATTTGACAATATCAGCTTTGGATTCCCAACAGGCCATGTTCAATATTCAAGAGCAGCTATTTATTGTGATGGTAATGAGCTTGGTTATTCTGTAATTCAGAACTGTGAGGTATTACATCCGGCAGAATACTTTGTTAAGTATGATGGAAACAGTACGCCTAATGGTGTAACTCCAATCTATTTTTACAACAATCATTTTTCTTCATTAAATGTAACAAACAAAAATTTTACTGTTTTATTCATCGAAGATGAAAACTTTGACATTATCAGTTTTGTTGAAAATACGTTTGATACGCAAGCAGGTTCAACTCGTCATGTTATCGTTGATAGTGAAACAGCCGCCTTATCAAAAGTTTGCTCAAGTTTTTTATTTGAAAGAAATGAAGTTGATATAAGTGCAACTCTCGCAGGCTCAGAAAGAATATTTAAGTTGAAAAACTTTGTTAACTGTAGCTTCAATAACAATCAAATGCAGCTTGGTGGCGCTATCTTAGCGGCTGCTAACTTAACCAATTCAAGCGTAACATCTTTTGTTGGCAACAATGTTAGATCACTTGCTGGCGAATTCTTTACAGCAGATGCTACATCGTTTGTAGAAAGTGGTTTAAATGTCTTTGATTCAAATACAAGAACCATTGTAAATAATAGTGCTGCATTTTCTGGATTAATCCCTGTGACATACGGCGCAATTTGTCGTATTCGCGGTGCATTTTCTGGAATGAACAGAACGTGTATTTATCAAATTAACGCAACAAATAATTCGGCGTTTAATATTGTTATATCAGGCCCATTAGATAGCACTGATCCATCCTTTATGACAAGGGGGCAAGTTTTCGGTGTTCAAATTAAAAATACATCAGGCGGTGCGCTTGGAACAATTACTCAAAATTCAAATATAAAAGTTAATGGCTCTGCCTTTCCATCTCCTGCAAATGGATACAGTCAAACTGTAATGTTTGTTTGGGATGGTACAAACGCAATAGAGATTGGCAGAACTTCTGGCGATATTCCAAATTAATACCCTTAGCGGGTGGACAGTTCCGACAGGAAGGTAAACTATGTTAGAAAAATCAATTTTGAACGACAAGATAGAGGTCGTAAACAACGGCTCATATCCAGTTATACAAATTCGCACAGCGACAATCATCAAAGACGATGGCGAGGAAATCTCTCGCAACTTCCATCGCAAGGTATTGAACCCTGATGCTGATCTGACTGAAGAAGATAGCGATGTCACTAAGGTGGCTACTGCTGTATTCACAGCTTCCGTTAAGGCTGCGTATCAGGAATACCTAGACTCGCAGACCCCTAAGATTGCTGCTCAGGTAGTGGAGGACTAAGACATGGAATTAGCTGTCGCAACTATCACGAGTGACGATACCTGGACAACACCAGCCAGGAATGAAGGCTATTTCAATCTGTCAATCCAGGGAACATTTGTCGCAACTGTTACGGTTCAGCGCACTTATGATGGCTCGACCTGGTATGACGTTGATACTTTCACCAGTCCCACAGAAGAAGTCGGTTTCGATCCTGAAGATCGCCTGTATCGGGTTGGCGTGAAGTCTGGTGAATTTACCAGCGGCACGATCAATGTTCGATTAGGCGGCGAAGACCACGAAGTGCATTAAGGGCTAAAAATGGAACCGGTTATTTTTTGGAACATGATACTGACGGTATTTCTGTCCATTGGTGGCTGGTTCATCAGGACCGTAGTCACCGACTTACGCCGTATCGAGAAGCAAATGTACGAATGCCAGACCGATCTGAATGACAGGTTCGTGCGCAGGGATGACTACAAAGAGGACATCCGCCGCGTTGAACACAAGCTAGACCAAATCTTTGACATGATCGGCGATATGCAACGATCTAAGGCGGACAAATGATGATGCCGTGGCAGTGGATGCAATTCTTTATGCCTCCGCAACCGCCACAACACTCACCTCCGCCACCCCCTCCCATCATCTACTTTGTGCCGACTCCTTGCCCTCCGCAGAAACAGGGCTGGGATATTCAGTTCAAGAAACCTGATGTCATAGCTTAGAGTTATGAGCCGAGGTATAAAACATGAAACGGTTGCTGCCTTACCTCCTGATTCTGCCCTTGCTGACTGGCTGCTCAGCCCTGTCTGCCCTATTGCCCTCATTCGGTGATGGCCCATCTGTAAATGCCAATGCTCAGGTCGGCAAGGAAAACACCCAGCAGGTGGTTGGGAGCCAGACAGAGGCCGCTGGAGAGGCTCAGGTAGCCGATCAAGCCAACCGGGTGGAAGGCACTCAGATCATCAATGAGGATGTCCCTATGTGGCTCTGGGGCATTGTCATCCTGCTAGCTGGTTGGGCAATCCCAACCCCGATGGACATGGCCCTTGGTATCGTCAACTTCTTTAGGATTATTCTGGGGAAGGAGCCATTAAAACGATGAAACCAGAGTGGACCCAAGATATTCTAATTGCGGCGATTGCCATTCTTTTAATTCTGATTGGCTTAGTTTAGGAGCATGCCATGCCATTAAAAAAAGGATTCAGCAGCAAGACGATCAGTGAGAACATCCGTACTGAAATACGAGCTGGCCGTCCGCAGAAACAGGCGATCGCCATCGCGATGGACATTGCCAGGAAGTCGCGCAAGAAAAAGGATTAAACCATGCCAGTCCAATATTTCAGCAAGATTCCGAGCAAAAATAGCTATCCATGCCCACGCGGCAGTTACTTGGACGTGTCAAGAAATTTGCGCCCGGATGCCAATGCGATCAGCATTGCCGGTTTCAACACGACAATCGGGAACACTTACGAAACGGTTTTCAGAGATGGCGGAGGAATCTATACGTTTCCTGGTAGCGCGCTGACCATGAGCTTAGTAAGTAGCAGCGCATCGGATACGATGAATGTGTATCTAGAAGGGCTTGACGCCAATTACGCGCCGATCAATGAAACTGTGACGCTGACCGGTCTGACGCCAGTCACAACCAGCACTCAGTTTTTCCGGATCAATGATGCCAGAATTTTGTCCGGCTCGAATGTCGGAAACATCACGATTAGCAATGGCGGTACGACTTACGCTTACATTGCAGCTGGTCTTGGCATGCACCAATCCCTAGCTTATACCACTCAGGCTGGCGTTTCTTTGTATGTGACCCAGGTCGATTTCACGTCTGGCACGATCAACCCAAATAAATATATGACTGCGCGCGCAAAAATGATCGGTGGCGGCGTGACGTATGTGTTTTTTCAAAGTAGTTTTGTGACATCGCAGCTAAGCTACAATATGCAGGTGCCATTTAGGGTCCCCGAAAAGACAGACTTTACCATCGAAGCAAAGTCGTCTTCCGGGGAAAATGAGCTTGCCGTTTTCTTGAACGGTTTGCTGATTGAGGATTAGCCTTTCAGGATAAAAGCCGCCAGGACTAGCAGCACAGCCAGGATTAAAACAATCGCTGCAACAGCGCCGCTGCGGTTTTGGTCCTGTACCAGATCATCATATCCAACCGGTTCCCTAGAGAATCTCTCTTGGTCGCCAGGCATTGAGACCTTCGGATTATTGGCCGGTTTTTTCGCCGGCTTTTTCTTTGGGGGCGCAGCCAAACCAAGCGCCTGCTTTTCTGTCCAGCCTGCCTGGCGTCGAGCATAGGCAGTCGGGACCTTTACTCCTGCTTCGCGTGCCTTTTGTGCAAACGATTTTTTCATAACGGTGTCCCTTGTGAAAAAGTTTCATACATGGCGTATGCGACCAGAAGCCACATACCTAATCCAGAAAACCCCATCAGATACCAAACAAAACGGTCCATCATTTGTATCCTTTCTGCCAGGATGATGCCTTGCCGCCGACACGACCAGCTTCTTTTGCTGATAGTACCGGCGACATCAGCGCATCCTCCAGGCTACGGCCGCGTACCAGGCGGCAGCGGACCGTATCTGCAGAAATATGGGTGATTCCTCTTTCATCCATGATCTTCTGAATTTCCTTTCTAGAAAGTACCTCAGTCATAATTACCTCAGAATGGAATGTCATCGTCGGCGAAGTCATCCTTCGGCTGCGGTGCATAACCGTTTGCCTTGGCGCGATTGTGTGCGTCCTGGCGCGGTGGTGGTGCAGCCTGCTGTTCGCCGCCAGCTTCAAACATCGAGACCAGTATGCTGTCACGATTGTCCGGGTCCGGTACGCCGGCTGGGTTGAAGTATTTGTTCATCAGGATGAAGCGACCGCCATCGTCCTTTTCCATGATCTTCCCAACCGGCGCCCAGCGCGGTTTTTCCTGGCCATCTTTGACGTAGGTTCCGACTTTGACTACCAAGTCATAAATTACTCGCGTTCCCATTATCCTTCCTTCATTAAAAAGTAGCGGGCATGTCTGCCCTTGTTGTCTGCATTCTTCTCCAGGCTCGTCAGAATCTGGTAGCCACGGCTACGCAGCTCTGCAATCCTGGAGCGCAATGCAAATCCGGATGGGAAATCCCAATGCGTGATTCCCTTGTTCTTGTTTCGCTTGAGCTTCGAGAGCACGCGGTCATTGTTGGTCTTCAACATTCTCGACCTCCTGCATGATCTCGCCAGTCTCAACGTCGATCACTTCTTCTTCCTGCTGCACCAGGCGGGCCTTCATGCCGGCGACGCCTTTGCCCTGGTCTTGCACGACCTCGGCCTTGATCGATCCCTGCTGCATGCGGGCAGCTTCGTCTGGATCGTAGATGCCTGAGAATCCGAAAGCGTAACGTGCGGCCTGGATCGCTGCCTTGTGGCGCAACATGCGCGCTGGCCATTGCTTCCAGGTCGGCGTCTCGCGACGGCACTCAGACATATACTCAGTCACTTCAACCGGGTGCGCGCGGTCCTTGCGGTACATGCGTGCAGTGATCGCCACCAGCTTGCCGTTATCCAGGATGTCGCTGAACTCCAGGCCATCGAAATCAGGGTGACTGTTGATCATCTTCATCCAGCCATCGATCGACACAATCGGCTGGATGCCGCCCTTGCTTGGGAATGCGTAGATCTCTTTGGTCAGCGGGTTGAGGTCGTATTCCTTGGCCACCATCAGGAAGCCAGCGAACTGCTCATTGCTGACGTTGCCTGGCATGACGGTTGCCTTGAGCGTATTGGCAAACGCGGCCGGCTCCATTTCGTACTTGTTGGCCATGGTAGCCAGTAGGGATTTTTTCTCGGACATATCAGTCTCCTATTTCAGCAGGAAAAATCTGCTGGTTGATTCGACCGTGTAGCGGTCGGCAAGGTCGGCATGGTCTTCGCGGAACTTCTTGGTATCGAAGCGCTTTGATTGCCGGGCTTTCCAGGTAGCAAGGCGCTTGCCTTGACTGTCCAGGATCTCAGACATGTCTGCCATTTCTTCTTTGATGGCAAACTCCAGGGCTTTCTTCTGCTCCTGGATTTCTTTCTCTTGATCGCGCAGTGCGCGCAGGGTCTCGATCTTCTGTTCGAGCTCAACGCTGGCCATGACAGCTGCGCCATTGTCGATGCGCCAGCGGTTGTTCAGATCGTTCATGGTCTGCGGGTCTGGCGGCACCAGACGATAGACGTGGTTGTTCCAGAAATCGCTCTCGACGTTGATCATGTGCTCGATCAGCTGGTCGTCACGTTTCACGGTATAGATGCCGAACTTGCGGCCAGCGATCAGCACTGCGACGTCGGCATATTGCGCGCCGGTCACGGCCATATAGTGCATGACCTGGGCCAGGTAGGATTCCGGTACTTCGTCAGTACCAGGCTCGCCCCAATCATCAGCACGCGCAGCGGTCTTGACCTCCAGGATGCCAGGCTCGCCGACGATCTCGCGGTCCAGGTTGGCCAACATGAACTTGTGTTCCGGGTGTACCAGGATCGAATTGTTGCGGCGGACCTTTTTGCCGGTCTGCTTTGCATACTCGTAGGCAACGATGTCTTCTAGGGCGCGGCCCCAATACATGGCGTCGTTGTCTTCGATCTCTGGTGCCTGGCCAGTCTTGTCCAGGTACACGTCGAGCGGGGTTTTGTATTTGTTCACGCCCAGGATTGCGCCTGCGTCTGAACCACCAATGCCCTTGCGGCGGGCATCCAGCCATTCCTGGTGATTCATGACAACATGATCCCGATGAATGGAGCACTGAGGACCAGCGCACCAGCCAGGACATAGGCAGTGAAGTCGAGAATATCTTTTACCATGTTGGTCTCCTTTTGTTTTGAATAACGATTGTATCCGGTTATGCGTCACGGTCAACAATCATCTTTTGGTACACGTCGATCTGCTTGCACAGCTTGACGTACATGTAATCACTGGCACCACCAAGCGCATCCGCGATCTTTCTGGCTTCCAATGCGTAGGCCAAAGCACGCGCAGCGGACCAGTCGGTCGGGATTGTTTGCAAGTTTTCGTAACGGTCGGCCATCTTGACGATGGCGACTTCACGCGGTTCCAGGGCTACGTTCTGCAGGACCTTATCCATCTGATCACTCTTGTTCAGTCTTGGGTCCTTGGAAAGCGCTTTGACTGCGGCCGCAACATCGAGCCCGAAGACTGCACGCAGCTGATCAAAGCTCACGTCGGTATCTTCGAGAACGTCGTGCAACGCGCCGACAGTCATCGCAAAGTTGATGTCTGCCC
>Ga0196901_1001648_pt1 | contig 11127 bp, 12 predicted proteins | sample CB_VirMetaG_FD_169099 | JGI IMG/M metagenome (GOLD analysis project Ga0196901, IMG submission 169099) | Freshwater to marine saline gradient viral communities from Chesapeake Bay - CB_1504_1 Viral MetaG (v3) (version 3) | ecosystem: Environmental > Aquatic > Marine > Coastal | place: USA... | reverse complement strand
TGAACTTAGTGTAGATGCATTCATGCAAATGGCCAGCAAAATGGGCATCAACATTGACCGCGACACACTACAACAAGCAGTACAATCAGGACAGTTTGGTGGTATTGCTGACATGAACGATGAAAAAATCGTATTCAAAAGCAAAAAAGCAGCAGAACTAAATCCACAAAACATGAGCATTGATCACGCTAAAATGACCATGAAGCAGGCTGCTAAACGTGCAGCAAACAAAAGAAAATAATTCTCTAAATTTATACGCTTAAATACAGCGTGTCAAAACTTTTTATCCCTAAAATAGAATTCTACATTACTAATGTATGCAATCTTGCGTGCAATGAGTGTAATCGTTTCAACGACCTAAAATTTACCGGTACCCAACTCTGGAAAGACTATGAAGCAGTCTATGAAGAGTGGGCAGAATATATCGAATTTGAAAAGATTGTAATTCTTGGTGGTGAACCTTTGCTTAATCCTAGTATACTAGATTGGATACGTGGGCTACATAGACTATGGCCAAAATATGCAAAGCAAGTATTAACTAATGCCACTATGCTGGATCGTGTTAAAGGATTATACGAAACTTGTCGCGATAATGACACATGGATTGGTATTAGTTTGCATACAGAAAAAGATTTGCCCGAAATTGAAGAACGTATTAAAACTTTTTTTGGCGGCAATATTGCGCAACGTATTGAAGGAAGGGAAAATAACGATCTTGGTGCTGACTGGTATTTCTCGTCAAGCAAACTCTGGCCAAAAGTACAAATAGGAATTTGGAAACAAGATTACTTTTATAAAAATAGCATATTAACGGCACCAACTGGCGAAATGTTTTTACATGATTCAGATCCTGTCCGTGCGCACGATCAATGTATGTTTGTTAAAAATAAAAATTATCATTTTATCCGCGGCGCTATTTACAAATGCGGTCCTGTAGCATTATATCCAGAACTTTCTGAACAGTTTGATTTAAACTTAACAGAAGAAGATAAAAAACTTATAAACAGCTATAAACCACTAACAGTTGATATGGCAAGAGATGGCGCAGCACAATCTTGGCTAGACCACATTGACGATCAAATTCCACAATGTAAATTCTGTCCAGAGCATTATAGTGGACAACAAATTGACTTTGAAGTATTAAAACAAAAGATACGAAAACGTTGACAAAATAACACTATTGTGTTATAATTTGTAAATGTCTAAATTAACGAAAAAGTTTGATTATAAAAGTTTATCTAGAGAACAAGTAGACGGTAAAAGATTATACGCTACTCCCGAAGGCGCAAAAGTTCCTTCAGTAACAACCATCCTTGATAAAACCAAACCAGAAGAAGCAAAACGAGCTCTTATGGAATGGAAGAAACGTGTTGGTGTAGAAAAAGCACAACAAATTACTACTGAAGCTGCTAATCGTGGCACACGCATGCACACTTATCTTGAAAATTATGTGTTAACTGGTAAAATCAAAGATAAGGGTACTAATCCATTTGGTTGGGCCAGCCACGATATGGCACAAGAGGTTATCAAAAACGGATTAGTTCACGTAGATGAATTTTGGGGAACAGAAGTTCCGCTATATTTTCCAGGCATCTATGCCGGCACCACAGACTGTGTTGGTGTGCATAAAGGTTCGGATGCTATTCTAGACTTTAAACAAGCAAACAAAGAAAAGAAGCGCGAATGGATTGAAGATTATTTCTTGCAGTTAGCAGCATACGCAGAAGCACACAACGAAGTGTATGGTACTAAAATTCAAAAAGGCGTTATTTTGATGTGTGTTCGTCCTAAAGAAGACGCAGACCACCCGGGAATTTATATTGAACCACCAAAATATTTAGAATTCATTGTAGAAGGCGATGAATTTAAACACTGGCGCAATGAATGGTGGAAGCGTGTTGAACAATATTACACTAGCCATATCGTATAAATAGTATAAACTTATTGGAATAAAAACACATGGCTATCGTTCAAATTTCACGTATTACACACCGCAAAGGTCTAATTGAAAACTTACCACAACTTGCTGGCGGCGAGTTTGGCTGGGCAGTAGATGATCGTAGATTGTTTATTGGTAACGGCACACTAGCAGAAGGCGCACCGGTTGTGGGCAATACGGAAATTTTAACCGAATACAGTAACATTCTAGGGTTGGCATCAACCTACACATATAAAGGTGATGCCGGTGGGTATACAGTTCAAACCGGCGCCAACCCAACCGGGGATGTAGTACGTAGCTTACAAGCAAAACTCGACGAAGGAAGTAACGTAAGTGTTAAAGATTTTGGTGCAATTGGAGACGGTGTTGCTGATGATACAGCGGCTATTAACCGTGCATTGTATGAATTATTCTGTAGAGAAAACAACGAAGAAATTCGTCGTAGCTTGTTTATTCCTGCTGGTGTTTATAGAATTAGCGGAACCATCAAGATTCCTCCATTTGCATTAATTTACGGCGAAGGATCAGACAGTTCAATTATTCGCTATACCAGCAGCGATGGAAGTACTATTGATGATTATGTTGCTAGAACAGCAGACAGTTTACAACAAACTGGTGCTAACATCGGCAACAACGGTGCAACACGTCCAGAAAATATTCTATTAAGAGATTTTTCTTTCGAAACAACCGAAATACAAGATATTTTACTAATCGATCGTGCTTCAGACATCATAGTTCGAGACATGGATTTTTATGGTCCATTAACCGAAGCTGAACTCGGTGATGCACTAGAAAACACCTCTGCTATCAAAATTGAAAGCACAACGTCGCTAGTAACCAAAGCAGTTACGCTAGATGCAATTCATACACTAGGCACTACGTATGCGTTCTATACGAATTATAACACCACCGGTGTTACTATAAGTAATGGCTGGTTTGAAACACACTACAAAGGCGTTGTACTAGGTGCTGCTCCAATCAACGGCGGTCCACGCGGTGTGCGTGTTATGCACAGTTTATTTGATAAGATTGCAGCACAGGGCATTGAAATCGGTGCAGTAGCACAAAATGTGTCTGGTTTTAACATTTTCTTAGATGTTGGTAATGATTTTGCAGGTGCAGGAAATCCAACAACCGTTGTAGTTGACATTAACAACGGCAACAATATCAGTATTGGAGATCTATTTGAACGACCAGACATCGACGCAGCAACCGTTGATCGTATTGATTTAAACAACTCTCATAGCATTGGTTTTGATGGCAACTCAAATCTAAAACTTGGAAACTATGAACGTAGTATTGGGTACAATACCGATTTAGTTGACAATACCAGCACAGCAACTTCGATTTTCTCAGTCGACAGCACACGACATGCTGGTTTTGAAGTTCATTATTCAATAAAACGTGGAGATGCAGTGCGTACCGGTAAGTTTACTTGTAGCTTGCCGTATGGATCAAACTCTATTTCATATAACGACGAATATACTGAAACAGCAGCAACCGGCGTTAACTTTAGTGCTACTAACTCAAGTGGAACAATTTCTTTTAAATATACAACAACATCTACCGGAGCAAATGCTGACATTACATACAGTATTGTTAAGTATAAAGTCTAATGTGGCAACCAAGATTTGACGATCGTCTATTAGAATGGCGAGAGTTAAGAAACAAATCTGCGCAACTTTCTCTAGAAGATGCACTTGTTACTGTTGATCAATGGTGGCAGCGTGCTCCACTTACAAACCATTATTTGCACTTAGATGAATATGAAAAATGGCCACTTCCCTGGGACCTTTTGGCAGATGACGTCTATTGTGACCTTGCAAAATGTCTAGGAATTGTGTATACTTTGATGTTAATAAAGCACGAAGATATACAATCTATTCGTATTTTACAACTGGAAGATTTCTATGCAGTAGAAGTAAATTCCAGCTACATACTAAACTATATTCCAAATGAGATAGTAAATACAAACACACTTCCGGATTTAAGAATCAAAAGATCGTTATCAAGCGACAATTTAACAATAGAATAACAAGAGGCAAAAATGAGTGATATTACGGTGACCAAGCGCGACGGACGCAAGGAACTTCTTGACCTTGAGAAAATGCACAAGGTTGTATTTTGGGCTACAGAAAACATCACGGGTGTAAGTGCTAGTGAATTAGAATTAAAAAGCCATTTACAGTTTTATCAAGGTATATCAACACCGGATATTCAAGAAACACTAATCAAAGCAGCAGCAGATCTAATTTCGGAAGAAACTCCTAATTATCAATATGTTGCTGGTCGCTTAATCTGTTATCATTTGCGTAAAGAAGTATATGGAGATTTTAAACCCTGGCACATTAGAAAGTTGGTGGATCAGAATGTGGACCTGGGCCTGTATGATCCTGAACTTCCAGGATTATACGATAATGCAGAGTGGGATTACATTAATTCTTTTGTCAAGCACGAGCGCGATGAGCACTTAACTTATGCTGCCATGGAACAAATGCGCGGAAAATATTTGGTACAGAATCGTGTTACTAAGAAAATTTACGAAACACCGCAAGTAGCATACGCTCTAATTGCTGCTACCTTATTTTCTGATTACCCTCGCAAAACTCGTATGCGTTGGGTGCGTGATTATTATGATGCAATCAGTACACATCAGGTAAGTTTGCCTACTCCGGTAATGGCAGGCGTTCGCACCAGTCAACGTCAATTTAGTAGTTGTGTGCTAATTGAAACCGACGATAGTTTGGATTCAATTAACGCAACTACAAGCAGTATTGTTAAGTATGTTTCACAAAAAGCAGGCATTGGTATAGGTGCAGGACGTATTCGTGCCATCAAGAGTCCTATTCGCAAAGGGGATGCGTATCATACTGGAGTTATTCCATTTTATAAACTGTTTCAATCAGCAACACGTTCTTGCTCACAGGGAGGTGTGCGTAATGGTGCCGCTACACTTTATTATCCAATTTGGCACTTGGAAGTTGAAGACTTGCTAGTTCTTAAGAACAATAAAGGAACAGATGACAATCGTGTGCGACACATGGATTATGGGGTACAGTTTAATAAGGTAATGTATGAGCGATTACTAAACAATGATTATATTACACTGTTTAGTCCAAACGATGTTCCAGAAGTGTATGATGCATTCTTCTCAGATGTAGACTTGTTCCGAGAACTTTACGAAAAAGCAGAACGCAACACACATATTCGTCGCAAGCGTGTTAAAGCAATGGAACTGTTCTCACAGTTTGTGCAAGAGCGCAAAGACACAGGACGAATTTACTTAATGAATGTAGATCACGCTAACTCACACGGTGCGTTTGATCCTACAGTTGCTCCGGTAAAACAATCTAATCTATGTTGCGAAATTGACTTGCCAACTAAACCATTAACAGATGTTCATGATGAGAATGGCGAGATTGCATTGTGTACGTTAAGTGCTATTAATTGGGGTGCATTCAAACAGCCAGAAGAAATGCAACGAGCCTGTGAACTAGCAGTACGCGGTCTTGATAACTTGTTAAGTTACCAAAACTATCCTATTCTAGCTGCACGTATTGCTACAGAAGGACGTCGTCCACTGGGTGTCGGTATCATTAACTTGGCGTTCTGGCTAGCTAAACACGGCACAAATTATTCAGACCCAGACTTAAAATTAATTGATACTTGGGCACAGCATTGGAGTTATTATCTAATTAAAGCAAGTGCTGACCTAGCGATTGAAAAAGGCGCTTGTCCTTGGTCAGACCAAACCAAGTATCACAGTGGTGTTCTCCCAGTAGATACATATAAGTCGGATGTTGATGAACTTGTAGCGCATGAGGATTGCGTAGACTGGAAAGGCTTGCGAGAACAGCTAAAAGAACACGGAATTCGCAACAGTACACTAATGGCACTGATGCCAGCTGAAACTTCAGCACAGATTTCAAATGCTACAAACGGTGTAGAACCACCACGCAGCTATGTATCAGTTAAACAATCCAAAGACGGTGTACTCAAGCAAGTGGTTCCTGAATTCCGTCACTTAAAGAACAAGTATGAACTGTTGTGGGATCAGCGTAGTCCATTGGGTTATTTGAAGATTATGGCAGTTTTGCAAAAGTATATTGATCAGGGCATTTCTGTAAATACAAGTTATAATCCACAGTTTTACGAGGATGAAAAAATCCCCATGAGTGAAATGCTTCAGCATATTCTATTCTTTTATAAGATGGGTGGAAAACAGTTGTATTATTTCAACACCTATGACGGGCAAGGTGAAATTGACGTTAATAAGTTAACTGAAGAAGACGACTGCGAAAGCTGCAAGATTTAAGGAAAGTATTATGAGTAAAAGTGTGTTTCCAACAAAAAATAACAAACATTTAACTTCTTTAGCGTTTTTAGACAAAAACGGCGGCGTTGGATTACAACGTTATGAAACCGTAAAGTATAAACAGTTTGATAAATTTACCGATAAGCAATTGGGATTCTTTTGGAGACCAGAAGAAGTAGACGTGTTGCGCGACGCTAAAGATTTCAAAGATCTAAACGATCACGAACAGCATATTTTTACTAGTAACTTAAAGCGTCAGATTCTGCTAGATAGTGTCCAAGGACGTTCTCCTAACCTAGCATTACTACCTATTGTTAGCATCCCAGAACTTGAAACCTGGATTGAAACCTGGGCGTTTAATGAAACTGTTCATAGTCGTTCATACACACATATTATTCGCAACATCTACAGCGACCCAAGTCGTGTGTTTGATGAACTATTAGATGTCAAAGAAATTTACGAAACTGCTCAAAGTATCTCAAAATACTACGATGATGTAATTGAAGCAAGTGCTTGGTATCAATTACTCGGCGAAGGTAAGCATCGAGTAAACGGCAAAGAAGTTGTTGTAGACTTATACGATCTTAAAAAGAAGCTATGGCTTGCTATCAATAGTGTAAACGCACTTGAAGGTATTCGCTTCTATGTGTCATTTGCTTGCTCGTGGGCATTTGCAGAACTTAAAAAGATGGAAGGTAACGCTAAAATCATTAAACTGATTTGCCGTGACGAAAATCTGCATCTAGCAAGTACACAAACCATGATTAAGATTCTACCCAAAGACGACCCAGACTTTGCAAAGATTGCAGAAGAATGTCGAGAAGAAGTTCAACAAATGTTTATCGATGTAGTTGAACAAGAAAAGCGTTGGGCAGACTATTTGTTTAAGGACGGGTCAATGATTGGACTCAATTCTCAACTGCTCGTTGAGTATGTAGAGTGGATTGCTAACAAACGTATGACAAGTTTAGGACTTGATACTCCATACAAAGGCGGATCAAACCCGCTACCGTGGACACAAAAATGGATTGCAGGTGGCGAAGTGCAAGTAGCACCACAAGAAACAGAAATTTCAAGTTACGTTGTGGGCGGAACTAAACAAGACGTAACAGAAGATACATTTAAAGGATTTAGTTTATAATGGCAAAAGTATTAAAACAAACATTTAAGTATACCGCACCAGATGGTGGCGAAGTTGTAAACTTTGATACATGGGCAGGCGAAGCATTATCTCAAGAAGAATATAATGCTTGGTTTAATGCATGTCGCAGACAAAATGAAATTATTAAATCTAAAGAAAATGACGATAAATTATCAATTGATGGCGACGAATATTACTGGGACGAAAACACCGTTAAATATGAGCAACCTTGCGACCCGGAATGGTTAGCGTTTTGGAATCGTTATTTAGATGAAACTGGTATTGAGTTTGAATCAATGTTAGAAGACACAGGAATTAATACAGATGATTAAAATTTATAGTAAAACAACTTGTCCATTCTGTGATCAAGCAAAACAATTGCTTGAAACATATGGATTTAAATATGAAGCAGTTAACATTGAAACCGATGCTGATGCACGTGCATTTGTTTTAGGTGAAGGACATCGTTCAGTTCCACAAATTTACATTAACGATAAACTGCTAGAAGGCGGCTTTACTGGACTTAAGAATGCTGGTCCAGATGGTATACAAGCATTACTAGAAGGTTAAAATGAACGATTTAAAAACAGGCGAAATTTATAGTTTTAAAGTGACTTCTGGTGAAGAAGTCGTTGGAAAAATTGAAGCACAAGGCGCAGATGAAATTGTGTTAGACCATGCAGTAAGTGTAGCAATGACGCCACAAGGTGTTCAAATGATTCCAAGCATGTTTACCGCTAATCCCAAGGGTAAAATCACCATAAATACTAAAAACGTAACTATGGTGTCTGAGACCAGCGAAGATGTTATTGCAGCATACACACAGGCTGTAACTGGAATTAGTACACCAAGTAAAAAGATCATCACAGGATAATATGCCACTAGTTGTTAGAATGGGAGATGTGAATAGTGCAGGAGGCGTTGCAACTTCCGGTGTCTTTACGGTTCTAGCAAATGGACGCCCTGTAGTTCCTCCGGCTACTGGTGTTACTCCTCATCCGTGTTGTGGTGCAAAAGGATGTGGTATTCACTGCGGAGCAGTTACTACTATGGGTGCGCCAAGAGTATTAGCAGGCGGAAGACCTATAGTATTTGTTGGCAGCCCAGATACGTGCGGGCACTCTAGAGCAACTGGAAGTCCTAACGTTATTGTAGGATTATAATGTACGGCACATTAAGTCCACTGATGCTAATTGCTGGTCAAGGCCTAATGCAAAATACCGGCTTGGGCATTAATACAACATTATCCTCACGCATTGGCACATATACGTCATTTAACGTAGTAAGTGAATATGCAGCAGCAATTTCTGCTGCCGAAGCAAATGAGGAAACAATCGATCCCATCACTAGCATAAGCGATCAGGGCGTTCCTACTGCATCTATAAATCAAATTAAATCCTATACAGCAAGTACCTTTCCAGCAGTAAATAATACAATTCCAAGTATTGTTAGTATTGGAAGTACTACAAATAGATTTACAGCACAACTTACTGCACATGCTAACAATATCTTAGGTAATGGTGATCTAAGTAAGTTTGTAGTACAAATGTATACAGTAATGGCTTACACAGTTAGTTCGGGTAGTTTTATTGATGCAGCAGTTACTACTGATTCATATCTAGGCCCAACGTTTTCAAATATGGACGAACTAACTACCGGAAGCATATCTAGTATTAGTTTAGCGACAGTTGAGTTTGGTACTGACTTAGTCAATACTGGATTATTAATCGATCTAGACAAACTTAACACATACGGAACACCACATTCATTAATTATTAAATTAGCAACACGCGGTCTATTATCATATATTTCCGAAGAATTAATTAAAGCCGGAGTTAATCCAACTGCACTCTCGACTAAAATTACCGGGTTAGCAGATAATGAAACATTACCTTTGATAATTCAGAAAAAGTGTTATGAAGCGTTTAAAACCATTACTGGAAATAAATTAACCACAATCAAAGCCGCGCTGCGAGTTAATATACCAACTGGTATTGATACATTGGCAGATTTAATAGATACTCAAAAGATTTTTCCGTTATCATACAGAACATTGACTAGCCCGTACAAAACTGGTTATAAAGCAATTTATGTGAATAACAATGCAGTTAATGGATTATTTAAGAACCTTGGAAAAGATTATTACAGCATCTTAACTACTGGATTAGCAGATGCTAACACAGCAATGCGTCGTGCTCTGCAACAAATTAAAAATATTCAAAATCTCAGAACAGACCAATTAGGAGCAGCAGTAAAACTAATCCAAACAAATTATGGATTAAATCTAATCAATTCTCTTGACAAACCTTTGCCAACTAGTGTATACTCATATTATACAACTAGTTTTGGAGGCGGTTCCGGATCAAATGGGCGGTATTATTTAAGTGACGGGATTGGAACCCCAGCAGGGATCACACACAATGATGCATTTGCATCGATGAATTCTACACTAACCGCATTAATATCTAACGGGGCACTTGATGGATTATATGATGGGACATCAAACGGGGCATTTACTGTGCTAAAAGATGCGCTTAACGGGGTGTATGGTATCCCATATATAGATCCTTCGGATCCATTAATGAGCACTACCTTAACTATTCCATCTGGCAAAGTTGGCGCCGGTTCGTACACAACGTGGGCATCTGCAATTTCTGCAATTTTAAATGGAACCACACCAATTATTAATAATATTTTAAGCACATACCCTGCTGAAACAGCAAGTGCTAATGCACAAATTGTTCTAGCAGCGCAACAAATTGAAAAAGAACTTGACACATTATCTGACTCGGGCGTAGTATTTGCTGATACGCCAAGTAGTAAACAGAGTATTCAGAGTATGGTACAGAACTTGCATACATACGCTATTCAAAATGAATATCGTGGGCCAGCAGAATTGCTAGAAAAAATGGCAGACCAAACAACACAAGCCGGTCAAGCATTAGTTGGTGCACTACGTGAAGGACGTAACATTTCTGCATTAAACACAATTGGTGTTGGCATGGATAATGTTCCAGATACTCCAACTGATCCCACCGATGGAACTGGCGAGTTTGAAGAAGCAATTTATTCAGTGGAAGAAGCGATTGCTAATATTTCAACTGATTAATAACTATGATTACTTTTTTTAAACGATTATTCGCTATTATTGCTAGATTTGTGAGCAACTTATTTAAGTTATTTGCAAATCAAATTCCTGGCGTGTGTATTGAATGCGACCCGCACGAAATCTGCTGCGATACAAAAGATGTTAGATACAGCCGAGCACGTATTACACACAAAGAAGCTGTGCGCTTAATGGCACAGTATGGCATGAGTGCAGTTCATGATCCTAAAAAAGGATTATGGACTATAAAATATCTTGATCAATCTGTAACTTCCGATTCATTCCGCGAAGCGGTGCAAGACATTAAAGTAGGTTAATATGCCAGCCAGCTGGATCCATAAGATGAATGAAAGCAATAGCCGTCTCCATAAAGAACGTGTTATTGAACAAGCACTTGCAGCACGCACGCTTGGTGATAAATCCGCAGAATGGTTTTTGTTTGGTGCGTTTGCAGCATACAGCCCATTCTTAACTTATAACATTAAGAAAGTACCTACTACAGAAGGATTAATAGGCCGAGAAAATCCCTGGATAGCATGGCGAACACTATTATCGGATCTAAATGATCGTAAACTTACTGGAAACGATGCTGTTTTCGCAGTAGAATCAATGTCCAAGCGTTTTGA
>Ga0196901_1001645_pt1 | contig 11133 bp, 25 predicted proteins | sample CB_VirMetaG_FD_169099 | JGI IMG/M metagenome (GOLD analysis project Ga0196901, IMG submission 169099) | Freshwater to marine saline gradient viral communities from Chesapeake Bay - CB_1504_1 Viral MetaG (v3) (version 3) | ecosystem: Environmental > Aquatic > Marine > Coastal | place: USA... | reverse complement strand
CTCACCGTGCATAGCGTATGCGTCATACCACATTACTTGGTCTCCTTCAGGATTTCATCAGTCAGTCGGCGAATCGCTTCCTTCTTCGCTTCACGCTGCGGACGATTTGATTCATAAATCTGTCCAGCAATGAAACCCCAATAGCCAGTCAAAGCAACTACCAAAAGAATCATATAATCAACCATCATTCATACTCCAGACCCATATAATCGGCACACTGTTCATAAAGTTCTTGAGCAGTATCCATATTCACCAACTCAAGTAGTTCAAGTGCTACAGTTTCCCAGTCGAAATAACCATCTTCGACCAAAGAAACAACTTTATCACGATAATTAATCATATCAACCTCTCCCATAATCTTTCTTGTCGCCGTAGATTTCGTTGTAGCGATACCCAGCGTTGTACTCAAACATCTCAAACGAAGTCATTTCATCCGCAGTAACAAGACCATCGCCTGTTTTGCCAGTATAAAAATGCGGATCTTCTGGACGACCATAGTAGGAATCTGCAGAACCACGATCGAATGGACCACCGTGGCGAGCATTCCAGACTTTGCCTTCAAACTCAATGCCGTAGAATTCTTCAGTCATCTCTCTCTCCTTATGCCAGGTCGCAGACCTTATCCCAAACCAGATCGAAGTCACGCTGGGATGCCCAACCATAGTCGGCAGCTTCCCAGCAGGAGGAGGATCCACGAACCATCGTGTCCAGTCCGCCAGAGGCGATTACTGCACCGACGAGGATCATAGGATCATTGGAGGCGATCACTTCACGATCACCAGCGAACATTACCAGCTTGCCATCACGAGCGGCGATAAAATCAATCTTAGACATACTCAACTCCTTTTCTCTCAGTTCTCTCAATCAATGCAAGTATTATATCCGATCCTGGCTCGATTGTAAAGCATTTTTTCACTTTTTTCCATTCGAATTTTTTATGACCCCATAAGCCAGGATAAGGGGAACTTATGCTGCCAGACCGAAGCGCAGCTCGAATTCACCCACGGTCAAAGACTTGCGTGCCTCAACCACAGCGTCCTTACCGAACTTTTCAGCCAGCGCACGGATATCGTACTTCTGGTGCAGGTACTTGAAATTGGCGTCTGCAGGCTTGTTTTCGATCAGATTACGAACACGCTGACGGACACGCTCACGCTCACCATCAAGAGCATTGCACTCAGACTGCAGGACGAAGTTCTTCAGCGACTCAAAGGTGCGGAAAATTTCCTTGACCTTGGAGACGGAGTTGTGGGAGCCCACACGGATGCCGTTGGAGTCGCCTGCAGCGGCATTGGCGAACTCCTTGAGTTCCTTCGGCAATGTTACCTGCACACAGTCAGAAAAGGCATACAGGACGCCTGTCTGGGTGTTATTAGGATTTTTTAGCCCACGCTCAATGGCACGCTCATACATAAGCTGCAGGGCAAGTTCTTGGGTTTTGGATAAGTTTTTCATAATATAGGTCTCTCTCTGTTCACTCAATCAATGCAAGTATTATATCGCCTTGTGCAGGATTGTCAAGGACTTTTTTCGACTTTTACCCCAAAAGTTTTTTATGGGGGCATAAGTCATTGATTTTATTAGTCATCATCAATATCAAACGCACCAGCAATGTACCCTTCATAGTACTGGTCAGAAGCCATATCACCGAGCATAGCACGGACGTGATTTTCGACCTCATCAGCGGTCATATCAGCAGGAATCCAGCCTTCAATACGGTCATCACGACCGTCAGAAACGCCAGAAAAGAAGCATTTGTAGGAATGTTTTTCAGTTTTCATAGTGTAGCACCTCTCTCTTCAATGCCACCTATTATATCGCCTTGTGCACGATTGTAAAGCCCCAGGAGGACTTTTTTTCATTGGAATTTCTTATGAGTGGAGACAGATCCATAGGGCAAACCTTATGGATCGTAAGTCATTGATTTTACTCGTCTTCGGCGACTTCCAATTCAATAATACCTTTTGCTTCCAAATCTTGCAAAAGAGTATCTACACCGAATTCAGCACCAGATTTAAAACCTGACTTGTATGAGAAATAAGCTGAGGCAGCAATTGTGCCTAGAAAGATAATACCCCATTCAATTGGCATGATATTCTCCAGTAGTGGGTTATATTTTATTTAGTTTATTTGATTTATTCAATAAAGTCAACCCATCCAGTAATAATATATTTGGTCCCATTTAATACTGTATTTCCTCTATGTGTGTGAGTATATGCCCCAGGAAATAACACTAATCTTCCTTGAATTGGCTCTACTCTTCTAGGATAATATAAAAACTCGGTTTCTCCTCCCGCATCAATCGTATTCAAATACAAAATAAAAGACATTAATCTTTTTGAATCTGAAAGATTCGATGCCTCAAAATGCCAAACATGATACCCTTGACCTTTTTCGGTTTTTTGTATTTTAGCATTATTAATTTTGTGCGGGCTTGCTTCCTTTAATATTGAATATGTTTTAGAATAATCGAGATATGCCACATTCCAAAATTTTTCATTGAAAGTTGAAAATACCTTTGAAACTGCATTATAATCTATGCCGTTATTGTATGGGAGATGATCCGTGCTTACTGACAAATCTTCTCTTAGATGTTTAAAATTATTTCTCTCATAGGAAAACCCCATCGCATCCAAAACATTATATGCGTCAATAGCAAGTTGACATTCTTCACTAGTGAAGAAATTGTCATAAACTCCAATAAAATCTTCAATCATGCGTTGACCTTTTTTGCAAATACTGAAACTGGAATACCGATTATATTTCTTGATTCAATCTTTTTAGTTTTCTTATTATCTGGAATTACAAATACAAACTTAATATCTGAATGTTTAGTTGCAAACCATTCTAGATATTTGACTCGATAATAATTGTCTTCTTGGTTTGATTGAGTGTGTGGTTCATAATTGCGTGAGTTTTTATAAACATTCTTTACAGAATCTTCGCCCTCAAGAATAAAATCAAACCCAAGGCAATACAGCATTGTGTGTCCAGATTGAATCGCAGCATCCATAGCTGCCATTCCTGCATTATTACGGCGACGGATCTTAGAATACTCTGCTGATTCCCAGCGTTCATCTTCAGGTGGGAAAATTGCTTTTCCTGTCAGACGCTTTTCGGTTGTCTGAATCTCATTGATCATTCGGTCATCGATGGCAACCAAATAATCATATCCATCAAAATCCCTGTAAAGAGCATTGCACCCAAAAATAGTACCCTGCCCCACGAGCGAGTCCAAATTAATTTCTTCACGTGATTTGCCGTTACCGATGATAATTGCTATGTGATTCTTCGTAGAGTTCATCTTCTAGTTCGTCCCACTCTTCATGGTCAATAATGTCTTTCAAATGTTCTTTGTAGTTATGGCGAGATTCATCCTTCAATCTCTTTTTACGAATGCCGTCACTTTCTTCAATGTATGCTTTAAAACGCTTTGTAGTCTTAGACACACCAAACTCCTGTCTTCCTTTCACCAATCTTTTGTTAAATTGGGGAATGCCTCTGCTACCAACTTACGAGTGATGGACTTGAAAGGCAGCTTACCATCCTTCATGCCAATTAATACTTTGGCTTCATCAGGATCTAAACTCTCAAGCAAACCAATAAACAAAGTTTCACGTCTGGTCTGCTTCAGATTTCGTTGTGTATCTGTATTGCCTTCAGTAAACAGATACAGCTTGCGCAGCTCACCAGAAAGATCCATCTCGCCATCAGAACCTTTCGCCAGTGGCTTGTACGGTGGTGCACCTTCAGGCAGCAACCACTTAACACGTGGATCATAGGTGGCGCCAAGCACCAACTTGAGTGCACCGCTGCTATACTTGCGCAGCGTTTCAATCTTTTCTTTCTGTGTTTTCGCCTTTTCTACTTCTTCAAAGATTTCATAAAAAGTCTTAACCATTAAAAATCCCCAATAGAATCCATCAGATTCTTCAGTTTGTTTTTGATAAAATAATTCAACAAGCCACCACGCTTTGGCACCTGATATGTATTATACTGTTCAATAATCTGATCGGCAATACTTTCAGGAACCATTTCTAAATCAACCAATGCTTCGTTGCGCTTATAGTTACGCAGCATATCTGCATCACAGTACTGTTCTGGCTCTAGATCTACCCAGCTCTCCAGCTTCTTAGAAGCCAGTGGCTTTTGGCGACGCTTAGAGATAATGGTGCTGTCATCAGATAGGAAGTTTGGAATGCCGTCACCACGATCACCCTTCATAATATGCTCACGAAGGAATCGGCGAGGATCAGCAATACGAACCCACTTCTTCAGAACAGGACTAAACTGGTCCACATTCATATACTTCTGCAGCTGACCAAAGTCTTTGTCGCCTGATAGAATCAGAACACGCTCGGTTGTATCATTATTTAGATAAACGCCATGCTCACGCACAAGCACGCCGATAATATCGTCTGCCTCAGCACGGTCAACTTGGATCACTTTGTAGGGAAAGTACTGCTTGAGTTCTTCACGAATCTTATTCAGCACCTCAAAGATCTTGTTCCAGTCATGCGTAGATGCTGCTCGATCCTCTTTGCGGTGTGCTTTATAATACGGGAAGATATCCTTGCGCCAGTAGTTCTTGTCATCACAGGCGATTACCAGTTCGCCATAGTCATTAGAGAACTTCTGTTTGTACATGCGAATAGAATTAAGAACCATGTGTCGAACAAGGTCTTCATTTACATCAGGTTCATTCGCCAACTGCATCATCATGTTGGAAATCATGACCTGATTCAAGTCAAGTATCATCATTGTATTGTATCTCAATATAGCTGAGATTATATATTAATCTATTTCTTCGCTCAAGTCAAGTATTTTTTGAATGTGTCCTTCGTCAGTTGGACGCTCCTTCCAATACACATTGTACACTTCTGCCTGATCATTATAGGAACACTCAACCATTTCGTCAATTACATTATGGAACGGATGTTCGATGTCCATATATCCATAGACGAATGATCGAACAGATTCCATTACATAAAAGAAATCTTTGGCGATCTTGTCGTTTCGATCAACCATTCCATATGCATCAAACAGCTCACCCAACTCATCAACTAAATCATCAATGATCGCATCGGCATCTTCAAGATCATGCTCTAGTTCTTCAACTTCTTTTTGTTGTTTTTTTGCATTGAAGTCTAGTATTTGCGCCATTAGTATCCCCTGGTCTTACGCCATTCGGCATCCATTTCCTGAGTCCACACCATTCCAAGATCCATGTACCATACATTCACGCTTCTATTTATCTCACCATACTTATTGTAAGATGGAGCAATACAAACAGACTGAGTGCGATGCTGTTGTTCAGTTCCATAGAACATATCAACATAGTCGCCATTAGCCAGATACGCATTTAGATTGCGAATGTAACCTTCCAACGAAGCAATACGAGCAGTTGCGTTCTTGTCACCCATGCGAAGGTTCTGCTTTTCAGCGGCAATCTTCTCACGAGTATGCTTAATGACCTCACGAATGCTCGGTAGCGATAAAGGATGGTCCTCAGCACGCTTCAGGACGTTCTCATGAATGTTTTTGTATTCAGGTGTAGCGTTCGCCGCACGTGCAGCTCTCGCCTTTGCAAGACGCTCAGAAGCTGCCTGCTTCTGTTCTGCAGTCATAGTACGCTTGACTTTCTTACGCTTCTTTACTTCGATTGGAAGTTCGCCGTTCATAGTAATCCCTTCAACATGTTAGTCCACTCTGCTGCTCGCAGATCCCAGTTATAGAAATTATCTACCCAATTCTTCTGAAAGACAAGTCTTCTGGTCATATTATCATCACGAATATCCTGAATCGCACCAAACAGCTGATTCGCAAAGATGTTAGCGTGAGTTTGTATATCCTCATTAAACTGATACATCATAGCAAAGTTGCCAGTCGTTTCAGGCAATGCCGCATAGTTTGGACATACGATAGCACAGCCAGCACTCATGGCTTCCAGCGCAGCAATACAGCTGGTCTCTGGCCAAATATTAGGATAGGCAAAGATATGCGCCTTCTTCAGTGCCTCACGAACAACATGGTTTGGTTGATAACCATGGTAAGTCATGTTCGGGTGCTTACGAGCTGCCTCAAACAAATCTTCGTATGGCTTATCACGTTCCTTCCAACCATATGCTTCAAAGCTGGAGTAAATGTCCAGATGCACTTTATCACCAAGATGCTTGGCGATTTCTTCAAATGCTGGGATTAGAATCTGCAGCCCACGATGTGGAGTTGTATGATAGATCAAACGAACTACATCATCATCCTTTTGCTGATCCAACATAATAGGATCGATTGCATTCTTAAGTACGATTGATTCGTTATACGGAACACCGTGCGCAAGATTGTATGTCTGCAGCTGATAGTTGGATACAAACACCAACTTAGCAAACCGCTCACGCTTCTCTTTATCACGCAGATGCTGAGATTCAGGATCATCCCAAGTATCGTGTAGCCAAAGAATATTCTTTTTCTTTGGATCAGTCCAGCGGACTCGAGACTTAATGATGTAAAACTGATCGAGCAAATCGTTATCGACACGCTCATACAGTGCTTTGTTCATCAACTCAGTGCCACCCATAGCACCTTCATAGGTGCCATCTTCAGAAGGACCAAGTTCTACAGTTTCAGTGTCATCAATAATTTCTAAGCCCATTATGCATATTCCACATTTTCAATTGAGTCAATACGGAAAGAACGCCATGCTGCTTTATCAGTATCCCATACTGCAAGCACCTCGTCGTTCACCTTGCGAGTCCCAGTTGATTCAACAACAGGAACAACGGAAGGCTCCAGAGTACAATGCATCACTCGCTTCTCGCCATCCTTCTTGGTGAAGGTAACAGTTGCAGGACCAGAGTGCAAATGATGCACCAATTCTTTTTTACTGTACTTCATCATTTAATCTCCATAATCTTTTTCATATCACGCCACAGTCGCTCAACAGTAGCAACATACATGCGAACATCTTCCAACTGTCGGCGCAACTGCTCATTCTCTTTGCGCAGCTGCATCACTTCCTCTTTGAGGACGATGCATTTATGCTGCGCATCAATAGTCGAGTAATCGTCCATCAGCCTTGTCCACGATATGCCTTGAAGGATGCCTTCTTGTTCTTGTTCATTGACGAGAACTTGATGTTACCACGACCGATGCTAGTCTTTTTGTTGTTTCGTTCAACTGCTGACTTGAAACCAATCGTACCAGCACCACCACCCTTTGCCTTTGCCATTTTCTATTCCTTAGTAAAGATCAATCAAACTTTCGAGATCCTGTCGATCCCATTCCATATCAGGTTCGTTGTACTGCATGTACTCACGATCACCATCTTTATAATAACTGATAACGCCTCGAGAAGCAAGGTCTTTTACAATCGGTCTTAGCGTATTGGGAAATTCCTTGAGCGTCTTGGACATATTGCTCAGCGTACACCACTCGTTGTCAGTAGGATAGGAGTTCTCAATAATATATTGATGCACCATCGTTTCAATTGTACTCTTCATAAAAAATACTCCAAAAGTCTATAACCAATATAGATCGATCCAACCACAGTTGGAATTACAAGGAAGATAAGTTCAGCTGTTTCAACTTTCATTACGCACTCCAATAATAATTATAACCAACAGCGAAGATACCAACTGAAGTCATGAGTAGATTCGTCATGATCAGCGGCATGTCATTCATATAACATGCAGCAATCAGCCAAAGAATACCACCTAAGATTGCAACAATCGGACCCCATGGATAAATTCCGAGTCCGTTCAGCGCAACTGATATAACCAATAGATTGGTAGCAGTCCACTTGGTGATACTCAGCAACTTATTAGTCATTGCGTTGCACCGTACCATCTACGATTGGCCAAGCCATCATAATCAAACCAAGAGCAGCGACTGCCATACCAACGAACACGCTGGAGTCCTCAAGTTCCATGCCACCCATGGCACCCATTACAACCAACAAACCAGTAACGAAACGAATCATATCTCTCTCCTCACAGATCAAAAATTTCACCAGTCAGCGCATCAACAACACGCTCACCTGGACCAAACGCAGCACGCATCTCGAACATCTCTTCACGACGCTGTTCAGCAGAGCGATTCTTTCGTGCTTTGATGTAGGCACTCAGGAACACATCCTTCTCAACAACCTTAGTAGCGATGGTGGTGTTCAACTCACGCTCGGTGATCAGATCCAACTCGAACCAATCGTTCAGCATATCCTCATTCGGGATGTTAGCAGTCGCCGAGGTGGACCAGTAGATCACACCGTTACGGTTATCGGTAGCACCGAACTTCTCAAACAGGTATCCTGCGGAGTATCCAGTGAAGGTATTGTGGTTGTTCCAAGTTTGACGATTTAGCATAATATAGTCCTCTCTCTGTTTTTTCTCAATCAATGCGTATATTATATCGCACTGCACAGAAATGTAAAGTCCTGGAACCGACTTTTTTCGACCTTTTCCCCTGAATGTTTTTATGCCCCCATAAACTGGACTTATGGGGGTGCTAAGTCATTGATTTTATTAGGAACTTCGGGTGTCGTAAGTTATTGAATTTACAAACCAGCTGTACCAGCGGCGATACAAACGCTTGCGTGCCTCAAAATCGTCCGCCTTTACCCTCTCCCACGTCCCTGCAAGGTCGTTCAGGTCGCCCTTGATCACTGCGCCCTCATAATCACAGCGACCGAACACGACCACTGGACGGTCGTGGAGCATCGCCTCCTGCCCAGTTCCCGAGTTGATCACGTAGGTGGCGCAGGCATGGTCGATTAGATCATGGATATTGTAGTCGGTCACGTACAGGACGTTCTTGTACTGCTCAATAATCTCCATGATTGGAACCATAGCGGAAGCGTTGACTGGATGCCCCTTAAACACAACTGGAACCTGACTAGACTCAGCCCACTCACACATTGCCTTAACCATTTGTGGCACAGTTACATCTGAGTGATACTTAATCGTTTCGTCATGTGGAATCTGAATCGGTACGAATACAAACCCACCTTTTACTAGACCATTAATGTCACGATTGCCTTGCAGGTGTCCAAACTTCGTACCACCCTTTTTGATATATGCTTGAAGTTCGTCAAATGGAACATCTGAATATACTGCCTTCGGATCAAAGGTATCTTTGTATGCACTGCCACCAAGATATCCCTGAGTGTCGATTGTGAACAACCATGGGAATACAGTCTGCATATAATAGCGACAGTTGACACCACCACCCCACCACGCTTTCTCTACATGTGGAACATATACAGTTGCCTTCGGAAAGTATTCGTCAGCAATTGTTGGATTAAAGAACCAACGAGGAGCGGTAATGACCAGCGTTTCAGAAACTTCACTTGACAGTTTGTTGACGAAGTTTGCCCAATGTTCACGGATCGGCTCTCGCATACTGTTTGCGGTTGTCAATCCATTGCGCTTAAACATAATGTCTAGACGTGGTTTGAGAATTACGACCTTGGCAAAATCAATAAAGTCTGCCGCACGATCATACTTGTGTTTCTCAGCAACATAGGTTGGATTGTCATACTTGCGAGGTCCTTTACCAGTCCAGATTGCTGTGCCTCCAACAAACTCCCAATCCATAAACTGAGAGTCAAACTTATAGCACGCTTCATCAGGTAATTGCTGGAATACATGATTCAATGCAATCTGATCATTAAACCAGCGCATCGGCAATCCTTTAATCGTATCCGCAACAGCTTCAGCTACATTAAGTGCGTCTACACTATAATAAACTGCACCTGCTGCTACCTTTGTCCCTTGTGCCTCCCAACCAACAGTGCCAGGTAATGGCTCACGAGGATAGTATCCAACTGGCAGCTCAGGAAAGTCAAACTTCTCCATCACAAGACAGTCGATGTCAAGAATTAACAACTTTTTCGCAGAATGTAGAATAGGCGGTGCTGTAACAAAACGCAGACAAGCATAGTATGCACGTTTTTCTTCATCTGTTACATTGACAAACTCTTCATCGTTGAAAGTATAGGTCAAGCGTACTTGTACTGTTGATGCGAGAATAGCAGCGTATGAAAGTACCTCGTCCGTTGGATTGACTACATGAATGTGTGCATCAAACCCATGCTCATCAGCGGAATAAACAAATGGACCAGCATGATCTAGAAAGTATTTTGAGTCGCATGCTGCAAATACAACAGGACTGGTAGGAAGTTCGCCGTACATTATTGACCTTTTGGACGAGTCGACCACGAGTGTGGACCACGACCCAAGTTCCATCCTTTGTTTAAATAATTATCTAATTCTTCCATTTTAACTCTTTTCACCACACCAGTCAAGTTTATGTATTTCATATCTCTGGTTACATTTGTTTTGCCTTTGTGGGCAAGAGATTGCTTTTTTCTAGTTTCTTTGCTAACTTTTTTATTTTTGTGCACACGACTAGCATTCTTTTTATGCCAATCAGTTGCTGGGTGTCCACCATATTCCCAACCATTATCCAAATAATATTTTTGCTCTTCTGGGAATACACGAACATATTCTCCATTTTTGTTCATCCATGAAGAACCTTTGAATGTTATTCCTGGTCCATATGATGTTTCTCGTAGAAAAGATTCAACATCAGAAACATCAATTTTTTTGTGGGGAATTCCAAGAATGGAAGAAATACTTTTTTGATCTAGATAAATATGATCAGACATGACGCTACTCCTTACAGTGCGTTGTTGTTTAGGATGGGAAGGTGTTACCGCACCTTCCTGTCTGATCATATTTATAATTTATTGCCCCTGCGAACCGTCAAACCCATTATTTGCTCGATATCCTTTTTGGGATTCTTTAACATAGTTGACCCATGTGTCAGGATCGGTTGAATAATAATCATAAACACTCATACCAGACTTGATTGCTTCCATGTAGTATGTATCAAACAAATCTTCAACATCTGGTCTACGATGTGATCTAAACTCTCCATCGAACCAATGTTTGCGTCCTTCACTGTCCAATCTTTTTGTAGCATATTTCCCATGAGGCTGCGACGCCATGTCTGTATAGTGTAGAATCTTGATCTGGTCAAGCGGATCATTCTCACCATCGAAGTTGTTCCACTGACGATCAAATGACTGCTGTAGATGTGGGTTTTGTTGCAGACCACTAAACAGTTGTTGGTGTGCGT
>Ga0196901_1001643_pt1 | contig 11142 bp, 12 predicted proteins | sample CB_VirMetaG_FD_169099 | JGI IMG/M metagenome (GOLD analysis project Ga0196901, IMG submission 169099) | Freshwater to marine saline gradient viral communities from Chesapeake Bay - CB_1504_1 Viral MetaG (v3) (version 3) | ecosystem: Environmental > Aquatic > Marine > Coastal | place: USA... | reverse complement strand
ACACTGCACGGCGGCCCTGGCGGCTCGTCGCTGGGTGGCGTGGCGTTGGGTGGTGTTGCGTTGGTGGTGGCGGGTGGTGTCACTCTCGCCGTGGCTGACGCAACCCACGCCATGGCTGTTGATCCTGTCGCATTGACGCAGGCCAATTCCCTGGCGGTGGCGGATGCCGCGCACGCCCAGGCGGCCGATGCAGTGGCGTTGACGCAGGGCGTGGTTATCGCGGTCGCCGAGGCATCGCACGCCCAGGCGGCCGACGCGCTTGATCTGTTGCAGGCGCACCTCCTGTCGGTGGCTGACGCAACCCACGCAGCGGCTGTTGATCAAATCGCATTGACGCAAGGCGTCATTATCACGGTCGCCGAGTCGAGCCACCTACAAGCGGCTGAAGCCACGCTGTTGACCCAGGCCAACACGCTGTCAGTGGCCGGGGCGTCGCACGCCCATTCCGCCGCTGCCATTGAGTTGTTGATCGGCGATGCGCTGGAGGTGGCCGCCGCAATACATGTGCACCTGGCCGACGCGGTGGATTTAACTCAGGCCCACGTCCTGGTGGTATCCGATGCACTGCATGCCCAACTGGCCGATCAGGTGAATTTGTCCTTGCCTGGAACGGCAGTAGATACGCCCATTGGGCGCGTGTTTGTGGTGCAGGGCCAAAACCGCGTGCTGATCGTGGCGCGGCAAAATAGAACGCTATCCATCCATTAGGTAAAAATCATGCGCATACAGGCAATCGAGCAGATCAAAGACGGCCGCCGCGAATATCAGGCCGGCGACATCGTAACGGTATCCGACGAAGACGGCGCCTATTTCGTCGGCAACGGTTGGGCAAAAGACCTGGACGAGCAATTGCCCACCGGCGAGCGCAACACCCAACGGCGGGTATTGGACGTGCGCGGCGCTAACCAATCGGCAACGGCGGAGGCGGTCTAATCATGGGCAAGGTGGCAACGGACGGATTTATTGACGGCGGCCTGGACGCGATTGCAACCGCAACCGCGCTCAACATCTGCACGGCAGAGCCGACCAGCATCGCTGAGTGTGACTCGCTGAGCTTGATCCCGGCGCATACGCTGACCGGCGGCGATTTCAGCAAGGCCAACGGCGACACCAGCGGGCGTAAAGTCACGGTCGCGCAGCAGGCGGATTTGAGCATTGACGCCAGCGGCACGGCCACCCATGTGGCTATCAACGACGGCACCGACTACTACGTGACCACCTGCACCTCGCAGGCATTGACCAGCGGTGGCACGGTGACTGTTCCTGCCTGGGATATCGAGATCGCGGACCCGACATGATGGACGACTGGCGATACGACAGCGACGGCATCCGCTACCAGACCAAGACGCCGGCGGCTGTCCTGGACTACAAGGTGGACTTTGCCGCTGAAACCAACGGCCGCCCCGGCGCCGATGGCGACTGGCTGGAGTCTGGCGACACGATCAGCACACGCACCGTGACCGTGGACAGCGGCATCACCAAGGACTCGGACGCCCTGGCCGACAGCGATACGGCGGTGGTGGTGTGGCTGAGCGGCGGCACGGCGGGCAGTGAGTACGACTGCACCGTGCAGGTGGTCACGGCCAATGGCCGCACAGTCGAGCGCACATTCCGCATCAAAGTGGTGGCAGAACGATGAGCCAGGCATTCGAGCGCACCCTGTGCGACAAAATCTTCAGCGCCTTAAAGGCGGGCGGCCTGGCCGAGTCTGTAACCTACCGCCGCAGCGGCGGCGAAACCCTCAGCACCACGGCCGAGATCGATGTCAACGCCGAGTTGTTCAGCGGCTTTGAATCGGCGGCGCTGGAATCGCGCACCACCATTACCCTGCTGCGTGCCGAGGTTGGCGAGCCGCAACGCGGTGACACCATTATTACCGGCGACGGCACCAATTACACCGTGCACGACATCGACGAGGGCGGCCGCGACCGGGCCTTGGTGCGGGTGACGGTGGCATGAGCATAGCCAGCAAAATTGCCACGCTGCAGGCCCGCTGCGAAGGCGTGGCCGGTATCCGTTCGGTGGTCACGCGCAAGCGCGATTTTAACCCGGACGATCTGCCCGCCATCGCCATATATCGCGGCCAGTCACAGGTGGCCGATCAGGTGCCCGGCAGCAAAACCTTGCTGCGGGTACCGCTGGTTGTCGAGTATCACAAGGCGGCTGGCGACGACGACCCGGCAGCGCAGGCCGAGGCCATGATCGACGCGGTGTTGGCGGTTGTCGAGGTGGACGGCTGGAGCGATTGCGATCTGTTCGTCCATGCCGGCGATGGCGTCACCCTGCCGCCCGACGACGGCGGCACGGTATCGGTGCAGGTATTTTTTGAGGCGGACATCATCCGCCAGTACGGCGGCGCGTCCGCATAACTCAAGGGGCATATTATGGCAATCACCAATTTTGCATACAAAGGCCGTGGGCGCGTCTATCTGGATGGGCGCGAGATCGGCAACGTCGTCAATTTGGAGCTGTCGTTTTCCACCGAAGAAACCAGCATCAAGGATTATCGCACCTGTGCGGGCGGTAACTATGCCTCCAGCATCGACATCGACGAGGCCAATTTTTCGCTGACCTTCGCCGATTACAGCCCGGACAACATCGCACTGGCGTTTTTCGGCAGCACCTCGGCCATCGCGGCCGGCGCGGTCACCGACGAATCCATCACGGCGCCCGCCGATCTGGCGAGCGGCGCGGATCGATACGTACGCACCGCCTATCCGATTAACACCGAGCAGACCGTAACGGTAACGTCCGACCCGGCCGGCACCACCTACACCGCCGGCACGGACTACGACGTGCGCGGCGGCGGCATCATCATCTACGGCAGCGGCAGCATCAGCGCGTCGGCGGCGCTGCTGATCGACTACACCAAGATCGCCGCGACCCGTGTCGAGGCGCTGATGTCGGCGTCCGTCGAGCGCGAAATGATCATCGAGGGTCTGAATTGCGCCCAGTCTGGCGCCCCGACCGTGGTGCAGGTGTACCGCGCAAAACCCAGCCCGGCCGATGCGTTTCAACTGATCACGGATGATTTTGCTCAGGCCACCCTGACGGGCAAGATGGATGCCGACACCTCCAAGGGGTCGAGCGTGAGCCAGTATTTCCGGGCCGACGTGGCCACGGCGGTGCCGGCCTAAGCCATGGCCCAGACAGACCTGTACCTGGGGCGCGGTATTGTCACGTTGGGCGGCACGGATGCCGGCAACGTGCGCAGCCTGACGGTGCGGCACGATATCGAGCAGTTCCGCCGCCAGCCGTTCGAAACCAACGTGTTTCGCGGCGGCGCGGTGCAGGTGGTCGAGTTGGTGCAGGCGGTGCGGGTGGAAATGGTGTTCTACGAATACCAAAGCGCCACCCTGACAAAGTTGCTGTCGTTGAGCGGTGGCGGCTTTTTTGCCGCCACACACGCCACCTACAGCCTGTCCTATGCGGGGTTCAACAGAATGGACGAATGCGCGGAGGTGACGTTTTCCGCGCCGGTTTTTGTGCCCGACCGGCCCGACATTGCGCTGATCACAGACGGCCTTGGCGAGATCACCGTAACGGGTGAAATCCTGCGCACCGTGGGCGGCAGTCCCGAGTGGTATAGCCTGGTGCTCAACTGATGGCGCTCGGAAAACGCAGCATTGAGATCGTCATCAGCGCCAAGAACAAGGCGGCGCAGGCGCTGAGCCAAATCGGCGGCACGTTGAGCACGCTGCAGAGCCGGATTGCCGGGTTCGCCTCCCAGCTTGGCCTGGCGTTTGGCCTGGGCGGCGGTTCGGCGTTGGCCGGCATAAAAAAAATGGCCGACGACCTGGACAAGCTGGCCAAGACATCCCGCAAGCTGGGCGTGACCACCGAGGCGTTGAGCAAGTTGCAATATGCGGCGGAACTGACCGGGGTCAGCGCCAACACGCTTGGCCTTGGACTGCAACGCATGACGCGGCGCATTGCCGAGGCGGCGCAGGGCACCGGGGAGGCCCGCGATGCGATCCGTGAATTGGGCCTCGATGCGCAAGAGTTGGTCAATATGTCGCCGGATGCCGCCTTTAAGCGCATCGCCGATGCGATGTCGGCCATACCCAATCAATCCGACCGGGTGCGCCTGGCCTTTAAGCTGTTCGACTCCGAGGGCGTGGCGCTGATCAACACGTTGGAGGGCGGATCAGCGGCCATCGACGCATACGGCCAAGAGTTAGAGCGCCTGGGTGGGGTGATCAGCGAACAAACCGCCCGGGCGGCAGAAGAGTTTAACGACCAGTTGACCCGGATCAATGCCAATTTCGCGGCCCTTGGGCGTCAGGCCGGCGGGCCGGCGCTGCAGGTGCTGAATCGACTGTTTGAGGGCTACGGAGTATTCAACACCCAGGACGTGGAGGCGGTGAACCGACAGCTCAATCTGCTGTATCAGCAGTTGGAAGATTTGCAGTCGGTTCGTATCTCGCCCAGCAGCAACAATTACGACAGCATCAACGAGGCGTTGCGCAAGGACATTGAGGCGCTGAAAACGCGCATCGCCGAGTTGATCCGACTCAAGGGCGACCTGGAAAGCCGCGAAGCGGACGCAACCAAGCGCGACGCCGTATTGCAGTCGCAGCGCGAGCACAATCAAAAAGCGGCGGCGCTGGAGCAGCAACGCACCGACGATCTCAAGGCCAGCCTGGGCGAGCGCATCGCCGCGCTAAAGGATTACGCGCAAGAACTGAAGGGGCAGAACCAGGACATAGAAGAATCCGCCAAAGGGTTTGGCGATTTGATCAAGGAGTTGGACAGAAGCATCAAGGAAAACCTGATCGCCGACGCGAACCTCGACAGCCCGTTTTTGGACCGGCACATCGCCCAGGCGTCGTCGGTGCTGGAGCTGTACCAGATGTTGGGCGATGCCCAGCGGGCGTTGAGCAAAGGCGATTTTGCCGAGGTGGCCGGCCTGTCGGATTCCGCGCTGGAGCAGTTGGAAAAGATGCGCGAAGACGGGGCGGTGGCCAACCAGACCCTGCTGGACTTGGCGCGGGCCTTTCAGCGGCTCAATGAGCAGGCCGGGCAGGGCACGGAGTTGGCGATAAGCACCAATGAACAAGACCTGCAAAAGGCGAAAAACGAGCTGAAGGACATCAAGGCCAACGCCGTTGTCAAGGTCGATGTGGATAAGGGTGAGATCGCGGCGGCGCGGCGCAACATTGAGGCCGGCCTTGCGGGCAGCCCGGTCACCGTACCTGTGGAGATACAAATCACCATGGTGGACGGGGTGCCGGAATACAGCGACGGCCTGCCGCTGCCGTCCGGGGTCATTGAACGCGAATCCGACAAGCGGGGGTTTAGGCTGTGACAACGCCAGCATCCCAAGTCACCTTTGCCAGCATTGCGCTGTCCGGCTATGCCACGTTGGGGCTGCGCATCACCCACGCCAAGGTGCCCGGGGGCACCACAAACCTGCGCATGGCCGACGGTACACTTGTGGTACAGGAATTCTGGAGCAAGCGATTGATCACCGTCAGCGGCAGCGGCCCGGCGCCGTCTGGCCTCAAGTCGGTCGACTACAGCGATACCCACACGCTGGTGGTGCCCGATCCCGACAACGCCGACGCCAGCGGGCTGCCGCAAAACTTGAGTGTGACCGTGCACGGGCGGCTGCAGGAAGACCACGACATTAACAACGGCCGGGCCGCCTGGACGTTGATTTGTGAGGAAACCTAGTGGCGCACACGGTAACATGTTCGCTTGGCACGGTGGCTGGCCCGGTGCGGGTTGAGGCCGAGGAAAACAGCGCCCGGGTGGCCGACGTGACCATCTATGCCAGCGCCGGCACGCCGGAAACCTGGATCGGTCAGCCGATCACCGTCGCGTTCGATGGCGCAACCATTTTTACAGGCAAGGTAAACCGTCCGCATTTCGACGCCGGCAAGGGCCTGTTGCGGTTATCGTGTTCCGATCTGTTGCAGGAAGTTTTTGAGGCCAAGACCGAGGCCGAGATATTGGCGGCCATACCCGATGGCAGCTACAGCAAAACGGTTTTTGGAGACCGCGAAGATGGTTGGCAGCAGGCGCTTGATGTGCTGTCAACTTGGCCAGGTGAGGTACACCTCAACGCCGCCGGCACCCTGGTGGCGGCGCCGTGGACGGGCGGCGGCACCAGTCACGGGTACTCGGCGGCGCAGCATGTGCACGGCAGCGTCCGCCCAGATTTTGCCCGCCGCCGTGATCTGGTGAACCGGGTAAATATCACCTTTGAGGTGCGCTATACCCGCCGCCATCACCGCGAGCATGTGTTTTCCTGGACCTGGGAACATTCGTCGTTTTGCGATTGGTATCAGAATTCGCACGATCTGCCGACTCGGGAAATGATCCAAAGCGCCGCCGATGGCGCGGTGTGGAAAATACAAGGGCCAATCAGTTTTACCGCGCTGCCCGATTCGGGCGTGTATGCCTGCGGCGCCTGGTCGATCACCGACGAGGCACAACAGATGTATGCCGCTGCCGCTGGGTGGACCTGCGTGCGGCGGTGGACCCAAACCGTCACCGAAACCTATAACCTGCGGGTGGAATCGCCATCATCCCAAGCACGTTATGGGGTGATAGAGCAGGAAGACAGCGGGAGCTATCATGAGGAATATGAGGACAGCGCATGGGATCAGGACGAAGGGGCCGAAACACCCAGTGGCGGGAGTTGGACGGTAAACGCCCTGGGCGATTATTACAGCGACGAGATCACCCGCGCCGATGCGCAGGCGGCCATTGAAACCCTGTGTGCGATTGCCAGCACCCGCATCAAGGAGACGCACCGCCGCAATTTCGTGTCGTTCGACGTGCCGTTGGCCACGGGCTTGGACGTGGCCGACACCGCGTCGGTTTCCAGTGACCTGATCAGCGCCAGCGGCAAAGTGGTGCAGTTTGTGCACCAGATTGACCCCGACGCCGGGCGGGCCGTGACCACCATCAAAATCGCCTGCAGTCGGGGCGGTGGCGGGGCGGACGAAACCATCGAGGCGCCCGCCGCGCCGGATACGCAACCCACCCACGCGGCGCCGTCCGCCAGCACCAGTCTGCCGACACGCATCGGCGGCAACACGGGCGATCCCGCGTATGATGAGGATTGGACCGGCTACACCGGCAACAGCACGCTGTTGGATGCCGGCGCCGAAACCTACCCCAACCGATTCCGCGTGGTCACGCCGGACATCGAAGACGCCAGCCGCGACGAAGTGACGGCGGACGTGGCGGTTGAAGATGCCACGTTTGATGTGGGCGTGCCGGACAATCCGCTCAGCATATCGGTGCTATCATGAGAATGGACCGATTAAACGAGGCGGACCATGAAAAAGCTGGTGGTGTTGCTGTGGGTGTGCGCCGAGGCCCTGGCGGGCGGCGTGCAGCGGTGGGTGGACGAAGCCGGGCAGGTGCATTTTGGCGATGTGCCGCCGCCCCATGTCCAGGCGCAGGATTACCGTGTCAAGGAACGGTCGCGGGGCGATGCGGCCGACGTGGAGCGACTGCAACGGCAATTTGGCAAGGCCCCCTGGCAGGCCGGCGCCATCGAACCGGGAATGCGAACCCATCAGGCCGTTGCCCTGCTGGGGCCGCCCGACCGAAAAGACGCACAGGTGGGCGGCGCCGAAACCTGGGAATACGACCGCCCTGGCGGGGTCACAACCTGGCTGTGGATCAATCGCGGCTACGTCTACAAGGTGACGGAGGCGCCGACCCATGAGCGACATATTTACCAAGGAGTGGATCAACCAGCTGGTGCGCCGCCACAAGCGCCGATCCCGGCGCCACCAACGCCTTGAGGCGGCCAAGCCAAAACCGCCGGCAACGGGTGGGGTCGGCGTGGCCGATGCCTCGACCGCGCAAACGGCCACATGACGCGGCCAATCGACGCTGTTGTGCGGCATATCCGCGCCAAGGTGCTGGAGTGGTTGCGCAAAAACCCTCCGCTGGCCCGCTTGACCGACCAACAGTTGGCCGAATACGTCGAATCGCTGATCCGCTATCGCCAAAAAAACCCGCTCGACCCCGCCAACGAAAAGCCGCCGGTGCTCGGCGGCATCGGCGTGGCCGACGGACTGAACCTCACGGTCGACATACTGGCGGCTTTTTTGGGCATCGAATCGGGGTTGATCCTGTTCGACCGCACCGCCGACGGGCTGGGCGGTTACAGCATCCCAGCCACGCAAACCTTTCCGCTCAGCGTCTATTGCGGCGCCGACCAGCAGGCGTATGTGTCGGGTGGCGGCAGTGATCTGCCGCAATACGATGACGCACGGTATTTGTTTTGGGGGTATCGGGCCGGCGACCCGTCCGGGGCCTGCCTGGCCTGGCCGGATGAGTTTACCCTTGGCGCCGACAGCGAGTACGAGTCAGAGGGGTTTTATGATGCCGAACGATTGACCAATACCGGCGGCCACATCATAGACCCCTGCTGGTATTCCGGCAAGTTGCGCCTGGCGGTGCAGGCCAAACTCAACGCGGGGCTGAGCATCGACAGCCTGGCGCCGTCTGGCTGGCTAACAGGTATCCGTACCTTGATCAATTGCAACGTGGGGCCAAACGACGGGCTATTCCACGACGGCGATTATAATTACTGGCTGATCCGAACCGATGCCGATGGGTGCCGTGCGGTGCAACTCGACATCGATGAGGCGTACCCGGAAATCGAGTGTGTGCGAACGCTGTTGCGCGATTATACCGTTGACGACGCCGACCAGCCGCGCCTTGAAGCCTATATTCTGGCCGCCCTGGCGCCGGTGGCGGACAGTGAAATCGAATTACTGGAAGCGGACGACCTGTCCGATGTGTACAGCGACAGCGCAGCGCCCTTATACAACGGGTGGAAATACAGCCACCAAGCCAACACCGGCATAACCGAGGCCTCCATAGTCACCCTGAGGGATCACCCGTCCGCTACGCCGACGGCGTTTTATTACCAATCGGTGCTCGCCAGCATTGAATTTACCGTCACAGGTAGCGCGGTGACGGCAGACTTGACGGTGGAGGAAACGGCGGCCATATACCCACATCCTGGCTATGATCGCGTGTTCATTCCGATGGATGGGGCGCTGTGTTGGTGGAATTCGCTCACCACCACGGCGGTGACGGTTGGCACCGACGCCGCGTTATATTGCGTGTGTTACGACAAGGCGACCGACGAGCGCGAGGTGTTGCGCTATACCTATGTGGGCAGCACGACGGACGGTGCAATAACGCATTCAGACCCAGATTATGTCTGTGCGCCTGGCAGCCATTATGAAGAGCTTCAACAAGGGGCCTCAAAACACAAGTGGACGCTTGACAAAAATTATTCGGCAAACCTGCTTACGGGCAACGGTTATCTAATTGCCTTTGTCCGCAAGGAGTGGGATTTCGGCACGGAAACGCCATCATTGCCCGGCGGGTGCAGGCGCCTTGTGTCCGAAAGTACCTGTACAGGAAGTGGGGGTTGCTGCGCCGCTTGGGTGTCGAATAACTCGTCGTATTGCACAGCCGCCACAAAGCCAGGTTCTCCAGGCGATTGCGTTCAGGCATACGGAAACAAAACCTGGGCCTGGTGCAAATACGATTATGCTCAGTATTTCGGCGCCACCGGACGGACGGTTGTCGTTATACAGGATGGAGATTGCGAATCGCTCTATGTGGCGTCGTATCAGTACGGCAATTCGTTATCGTCGCGCACATGGGGCGATGCCAGCAACGACGCCGCCTTCACTCGGGTGCAGTATTTTAACCACAACACTGAGCAATGGGGCAGCATTGGCACTATTTCGGTTGATCTGACCGGCGCCGGTGATGGCATTGAATTTTGTGATGGGAGTCAGGCATCGCATACCACCGGCGCCATGAACACCACAACCCAAAACGGCGAGCGCGAAGACGCCCGCGCCAGCCTGATAACGGCGCACGGATTGACCGACCTGGACACCACGACGCCGGGTGATTGGGACATAGGCCCGGACGTAAACGCCTATTCGCCATGCCTCGGCTATACCCTGTACACCCAAGCGTCGGCCAATTGGGGCGATACCTATTACTGGCCGAAACCCGGCACGGCCGAGCTGACCGGCAGTTATGGCGTTGACACCGACGACTTGAACAAGACAAAACGGTTTATTGGGCATGCCTAAGATTGGCCGCCGCGCTCCAGTAAAAACAAGCTGTTAGATACAAAAATCAAACGGCAGCTTATTAGGCACTAGACAATAAAAACATTGATAAAACAATTAGATAATAAATGGTTCGCATGTAGTGGTATAGTTCATTGGTGCGTTATAAGCCGTTGAATTAACTAGCACTAATGCCTAACAGTCTAACAACTGCCTAAGATTTGCCGGTTTTCATGGCCATTTTTGGGCCGTGGGCGGTGGGTGTTTCCAGGCCGCGCAGGTAGCGGATCGTCATCGCTTCGGTGGAGTGCAGCGCCAGGGCCTGCGGGTTGAGTCCCTGCGCCTTGGCGTCGGTGAGGGCCTTGGCGCGGATGTCGTGCAGGTGGGCATCTGTGACGGCGGCACGCTGGCAGGCGGATTTCCACTGATCGGCAACGCCGGAATATTTGCGCGGAGCGCCGCCTTTTTTGAGTCCAAACAGCGCCAACCGCGTGACGGGGCCGTGCAGCGCCTTTGCCCTGGCGATGACGGATTCAATGTCAGGCGTCATGGCCACCAGAAGTTTTTTTCCGCGTCCGGCCTTGTCGGTGGTTTTTTCCGGTTGGAACAGGATTCCCTCTGGCGTGATGTCGGCCAGATTGATTTTGATCACGTCGCCGATCCGTTGGCCTGTTAGATAACAAATGTCCATAATGCACCGTAGCACAGGGCTGGCTGCCCGCCAGATACGGCGGTATTCGTCGTCTGTGAGGTAGCGATCCCGTTTGTTTTCCCGGGCCGTGGGTATCGAGTAGACTGGGTTCGATTCGCACAGACCCTGCATCACGGCCAGGTCGAACGCCAGTTTCAGCAGTGTGCGGAGGCGGTTTGCCACGCTGGGCGAGGCCCGGTAGTGGTCCAAAAACTGCACGATGTGCAGCGGCTTTACCTGGTCGGGCCGGAATTCCACGAACGCGGATTTTATTTTGCGGCCTGCTACACCGTACTGTTTTAACGTGTTGGGTTTGCACCGTTCGCCGGCGCGTTCCATGGTTTGATCAATCAGCGCATTCATTCCGCCGCTGGG
>Ga0196901_1001637_pt1 | contig 11184 bp, 24 predicted proteins | sample CB_VirMetaG_FD_169099 | JGI IMG/M metagenome (GOLD analysis project Ga0196901, IMG submission 169099) | Freshwater to marine saline gradient viral communities from Chesapeake Bay - CB_1504_1 Viral MetaG (v3) (version 3) | ecosystem: Environmental > Aquatic > Marine > Coastal | place: USA... | reverse complement strand
GACCACTGGCCAAGCAGCAAGGAAGAAGTGAAGAGAACGAGAATTATTGAATGAAGCATACTGGAAGATCAGACGACCAAAGTATCCATGAGCAGCGACAATGTTGTAGGTCTCTTCTTCTTGACCGAACTTGTAACCGTAGTTCTGGGACTCGTTCTCAGTGGTTTCACGAACCAGCGAGGAAGTAACCAGAGAACCGTGCATTGCACTGAACAGAGAACCACCGAAGACACCAGCAACTCCAAGCATGTGGAAGGGGTGCATCAGGATGTTGTGCTCTGCTTGGAAGACAAGCATGTAGTTAAAGGTGCCACTGATACCCAGGGGCATTGCGTCAGAGAAAGAACCTTGACCGAAAGGATAGACCAGGAACACTGCACTCGCTGCAGCGACAGGAGCAGAGTATGCTACGCAAATCCAAGGACGCATACCAAGACGGTAAGAAAGTTCCCACTCACGACCCATGTAGGCATAGATGCCGATGAGGAAGTGGAAGACAACAAGTTGGAAAGGACCACCGTTGTAGAGCCACTCATCCAGGGAAGCAGCTTCCCAGATGGGGTAAAAGTGCAGTCCAATTGCATTGGACGAAGGAATAACAGCACCAGAGATGATGTTGTTTCCGTACATGAGTGAACCAGCGACGGGTTCACGAATACCGTCGATGTCCACAGGGGGAGCACCGATGAAGGCAATGATGAAACAAGTAGTAGCAGCAAGCAGGCAAGGAATCATCAGGACTCCGAACCAACCAACATACAGACGATTGTCAGTGCTGGTGACCCACTCGCAGAATTGTTCCCAAGTATTCGATTGTTTTTGACGTGAAAGTGTAGCAGTCATTGTTTTGAAAAGTAAGTAAGTCCATCAGGGAAATGGTGGAGGTACTTATTTCTCTGTCACCCTCAGACAGAGACATGAGAGGCGTATTTTACTTGCTTAGCCTCGGTGAGGTGGTTAGACCCGTTTCAGCAAGTGTAACAACTTTTTTAAGGAACTTTACATTCCTTAACGTGTTGATGTATTTATGATACTACGGTTTTCCGTCTCTGTCAACCCCCCCGTCTGATAAATAATTGCAGTGTTCAAATCCCGAAGAATGAAAAAAGCAGCATTGCTTTTTGGTATGTTACTGATGGCGGCACCAGCAAATGCCGATCTTATTACTAAGCACTCTACCAGTGTTCAACTGACTGTTGATGCTGCTGCCTCTCAAGCAACTCGTCTTGGTTCATCATATTCTGTAAGTGGTTCTAATGTATCTGCTACTCTTGGCGGCCTTACTGCTCCTGTTTCGGCAACTGCTGCGGCGACCATGAACTCTGGGACATACACCCAGACAACAGCAGGTAGTGCGTTTTCCTTCACAGAAACCTTCAACCAAGGAGACGCAATCCCAACAGGAACGTCCGTTAGTAGCGGTGTGGCTGCATCCTTACCCGCGTTTGGAAGTGTCACAACAACTTCTGGTGGCGTGGCTGGTGCTCTCGCTGGTACTATCGATTCTGCTGGCACAATGTCATTGACTGCTGGTGGTGCTGGCACTTCGGCAACAGGACAATTCGTTTCTGAAATCACCATTAGATAAATATGTCTAATCTAAGAGAAGCAATCGGTCTCGGATTGATTCTTGGTGCTTTACATGGGACTGCTCAGGCAGTCCCTGTAGTCCCTAATTTTACACAGGGCTCCATGACATCACATACCGAGACGACACAGAAAATTACAGAAACCATCAACTCGATGGACTATAACACTGGATATCAATATTCAGTAACTGGGAGTGGAATAACAGCATCAGGTTCATTACAACCAGGAACAGGTGCTAATACTGTAACAATAGACGGGGTGACTTCGACATGGACTGGAATAACAAGCAGACCAAACTTTACACAGACGACACCAGGCGGAGCGTTTCAGTTCACAGAAACGTACAAAGGTCCGGGTTTAAGCACGCAGACAATAATTCAAAGAACGACAGAAGTTACAAGCGTAACAGACACAACCTCAATTTTCTCGCAATAATCCTAAGTGTCCTCTCCCCAGCATTGGTCCAACAAAGAGTTCTTGCTGAGACTGTTGGTGGCGTTAGCGCCACTGCTGCTCCTGTGGCTAACTCCTCTGGTTCTGTCACAAACCAAGCCATCCAAGTCCTTCAAGGTCCATACATTACCAACACCTATGGTGGTGGAATCCAATGTCAAGGACCAACTCTAAACATCACTCCATACGTGACTGGTTCTGCCTCAAAGCAATCACCATATGAACCATATTATAACGATCCTGTCTATGATATGAGGGACATGGATGAGGATGGAGCACCTGATAATCCTGGTTCCGTATTATATCAAGTTCCTGTAAGAACAGGGCAGAAAGATAACTACAATCTTGGTTTAGGATTTTCTGCTACTTGGTCTCGTCCACTTGACCAGAAACTACAAGATCAATGTAAAGAAGCAGCTGCTGCTAACATCGAATTGATGAAGCAAACAACTGCTAATAAGAGATTAGATTTTGAAATTGCCCGTCTCAAAAACTGTGGTGAGTTAATGAAACAGGGAATTCAGTTTCATCCCCGTAGTCCTTATTATAAAGTATGTGCTGATGTGGTCGTGAATAATCCTCCAGGACATACTCACCCACACTATCATACTATCCCTTCTTCTTCCGACGCGGGAACACAGAGCGAAGTTCCCGAACAGCGTGGTTCATCTGACGCTGCTCTGCTCGGCGGGCCCCTACGGACTGGACAGGAATAGGTTTCTTTCTAATTGCTGCAATCTTCTTCATCACTTTCTTAACCGTTGGTTTGACTGCTTTCAAAAGTATGTCTGCCAACGGTTTTGCTAATAGTGCTGATGCTGTAGCGACAACAGCAATACCACCAGTCATAACTACAGAACCAGGAGAAGGAAGACCAGCAATGACTTGCTCTGGCAGTGGCACCTTCTCTGTGATCTGGACACACTGGTTACCAATCAACTGGTAGTCAGTAACTTTCTTTCTGAACCCCTCAATGTATGCGCCAACAGGTTCTTTCGCTGCCTGTGCTGCTGTAGGACAGTCCACCTTAGCAGTAGCAGGAGGAATTTTAGGTGTCGTTGGTAACTCGGGAGCAACGGGAGATTTAGGTTGCCTTGTATCTACAGCAGGACGCTGTGTTGGCAGCATCTGGTTGGGCTCAAAGTTGGGAGGATTAAAACTGGGGAGATTACCATCACAGTAAGTAACCAATCCTTTGGGGTCATCCCCAGCAATCGTATTGGACTTTGAATTTGCCTCATGAGCTTCTACGCATCCTGGCACATCAACGATAGGTACACCAATGTTTACCACTACAGGAGGTGCTAATGGTGATTGTATGTAGTTTTCTGACGATGTTACTACTTGAGGTATTTCAACTCCACGAATACTAATATCCCTGGAAGTAATATTAGGAATCTCAGGCATCAGTCATCATTAAACATATTAATGACACCACTCAAAATAGAGTGAAAGAAAACATAGAGAAAGAATGTTTCAGTTGCTTCTTTCTTTGCTCTTTTCTTATAAGTCGATTGTGCCATCAGTTAAAATTTCCTATTTTTTATTGGCCAAGTAGATTCCATTCCTGAGACTAATAGAAGCGCAAATGAGAATACAAAAAGTGTGCTCATTCTACAAGAGTTCCATGTGCTCTACGGATCTCCTTAAGTTCTTCGAAGTCCTTCTGCTTAGTACCACCATCATATGCCCAAGCATATCCTTCTGTGATCATTTGTTCGTTGAGGGACACGTCGGCGTCTCCGATGTAGAGCCAGCCAAGAAGACGCCCATACTTTCCAACACCACCAACGAGCTCAGTACGAATAACGAGATCATCATCCCCTTCAATAGCGCCCTTAAGTCTTTCTTCCAACCAGTGAGTAGCATCATAACCAAGTGCTTTTTCTTCATCATCTTTAGTCCTCTTCTCTGGAGTATCAACTCCCGCCACTCTTACACGTTCTTTCTTATAAAGATCAAATCCAAGGTCAATGGTGACATCAATCGTGTCTCCATCAAGAACTCTGTTGATTTCTACTACTCTGAAGTTATAGCAGGATTTTCTGCTTGGGGGAACCATAGCACCCATAATTCACATATGCAACTCTCTTATATATGGGATCTAAGTCTCGCATAATCAAAAACTTTCTGTGGAATATTAATTCCAAGTGCTTTTTCAAATCCTTTAAACCCAGGAGATGAATTTGCTTCACATATTCTGTATCCGTCTGGATGGAACAAAAGATCCACACCAGCAATATCAAGATCAAGTGTTTTTGCAACTTGGATGGCAAGCATCTCCATTTGATCGTCTACATCATGAGCAATTCCTTCTCCACCACGGGAGATATTTGCTTTGAATGATCCATCGGTACTTTTGCGAAGCATAGCACCAACGACCCTACCACCAATAATGATAACGCGAAGATCACGTCCCTCTGAATGTTGTACATACTCTTGGACAATCATACTGTTCTTAAAGTCTAACGAAGAAATCAGTTCTGACAAGTCCTCAAATTGCTTTGGTGTTTCGCAGAGATATACACCAGCACCATGAGAACCAGTTACAACTTTAATTACACATGGGAATCCAATTTGTCTCTCAACTAACTCTGCACTACAAGGAAATCTTGTTAGCATCGTCTTAGGGATAGGAAGTCCTGCTTGTGCCAGAATCTGGTTGGCATACATCTTATCCTTAGATGCTTCTATAGAAGCGGAGTTAGGAAGCGTGGGTACGTTCAGTCGTTCGAATTGTCTAAGGACAGAAAGATTGAAATAACCCGTGCCGCTGCCAGTACGAGCGAGAACCACGTCAGGCAAACTAACAATATCATTACAATACCTAATGGATTTACGGTCATCGCGGGAAACAATTAGATCAATTTCATCAGCAAAAACAACAGAGAAATCAATATTCTGCTTCTCTGCTTCCTCTATAAATCGTTGGCGTTCATACATCTCAGTCGTGAGACGATTGCCAAGCATCCAAAGTTTCATATATTATTTTTTCTTACCACCATTCTTTGCTTTCTTAGCAGTCGCGTTCCCTTGATTCTGCTTCGATTGACCTTTCTTGCCCTTGTTCGCGGACTTGGCCATCTTCTTGTAATTCCTTAAATGATAGTCTAAGTATATATATCACACAATATCCAGTAAATGCTAATCCACAACAAAGAAGTATGATCACTGACCATACTGGATCATTTACATTTTCAAGGGGTTTTAGAATCAATTCCACTTAAGTATTCTTTCTCAGTTTGATAAGGAACAACTTTACCCGTCTTAATTTCCCATGCATAAATTAAGTCAGGTATTAACCATCTATCTATACGATAGCAGTATTCCCAATTCACTGGTTCAACACAGTTCATAACTACAACAGTCCAAAAAGCACATGCGTAGTTTATAACTGTTAGCATCCTATCTCCACTTCTTATAATTCAGTGCAATATCATTCCAGTCACCATCAACACTAAATGGTGCTCTAATACGAATATCATCAAGACCTTCTATATCTGATGCTTTAATCTCAACAATGGGTTCTTGTTTCTCTTCCTCTTCCCATTGTTTTTTAATTTCTTCTGCCTGTTTATCAACCGACGCCATTTCCATTTCTACTTTACCATCAACCCACTTTTCCCATAACCACGCAATCAAACCCAAAGCAAGGTGATTGATGGGGAACTTTTGTTTCTTTGCCCACCTGTTTGCTTTAGTGAACCAAGTGTCTTCTCCGCCCCATTGGTATTCAAATTTATGCTCAATGATCTCTGGACTTTCCATCAAAAGGTGCCCAATGTTGCCAGTTGTATTTATGAACTGCCCATATACCAAGTATAGGTACAAAAACTAAAATGTAACAAAACAGTCCCAAGATAAAAGGATTGTTTAGTGTTGCTGCTGCAAAGTGTCCCATTATTGATCCGTGAGAATAGAAACTAAAAAAATGAATATACCAAATGAAATCATAAAAACTAAGATGAATGCTTCTGAGAATTCCATAAATCTCTAAAGTATCGATCTACATGGTTTAAACAATCGAGTGGTGCTGTAAAGTCTTGTCGAGCCCATTCATAACAAAAGTCAATCATATCTGATGAGACATGACTGACTCCATAAATTCTTGAGAAAGATGATGCTGCAAAGTGAAACCGCATTCTAATGTGCGGTTCCATTTCCCTTATAGTGTTCGGATTCATAGTAGTGTCCCTTCTTTGAACCGAAGTAAATCGTTGTTAAAACAAAAGGCACTGCCACAATAGCAAGTGCCCATCCAAGTAAGTGTTCCATTATGGATTGTGATTTTTGTTTTCTTTAATTTTTTGATACCCCCAAACGGCAAGAGTACCAATTCCCAGACCAGCAATGCAACAGAGTAACATATGAATTAAATGTTCGTAGGTTGAATGGTCAGCGTGATTCATCAGTAAAGATTCTCTTCCTGTTCAGTAAGAACGACACAATCGCTTGTAGGATAAGCAACACAAGTCAGAACAAATCCTGCATTAATTTGATCATCATCAAGGAAAGATTGATCTTCTTGATCTACTGTTCCACTCTCAAGTTTTCCAGCACAGCTGGAGCAAGCACCAGCACGGCAAGAATAGGGAGCATCAATTCCTGCTTCTTCTGCAGCATCAAGAATGTATTGATCGCTTTCACACTCAAAGGTGCTCTCTGTCCCATCGGGGGATTTAAAAGTGATGTTGTATGCCATTAATTTACGTGTAGGTTTCCAATCATCCCAGCACCTTTATGAGGATCACACCAGAAGGTATAATCTCCAGATTCTGGAAATGTAATATCAAAACTCTCACCAGGAGCAAAAGCAAGTCCCCCGTGTGAGAGTTCTGGGTGATCTTCTACGATCACATTGTGAGGTGGGAGCATACCGTTCACGAAGTGAACCGTGTCTCCTGCGGATATTGTAACATCTGCTGGATCAAAAATCAAGTTGCCATTGGCACCCATTGTGATGTCTACAGCCCAAGCAGGAAGGGCAAAGAAAAGTGTAGCAAGTAAAGCAAAAACAAACTTCATTATAGTTTACTCGACTACATTATCTATAAGTTTTTATACTTAGTGAAGGGTTAATTTGTTTTGATTCACTAACAGTCGTTAAAAGCAGATCCAACTTCAGACCCCACTTCAGAACCAATTTTTTGTCCTAAAAGAGTTGCCCAACCTGCTGCCAACCACCCAATATATGGGATGCCAATAACTGATGGAATAACCGCACCAGCCACAATACTACTTCCTGCCATCGCACCTTGACTCCGTGCTCCAGCGTCCGCCACGATGCACTCTATGTCTTTTGCAGACTTTCCCTCACCACCTCCTTGGAGATGAGTTGCTCCATCCATAGTGTATTGTTCTTGTTGAATGATATTAGTGTTTCCACCAATACCAAAAAATCCATTCTTTTTATTAACAATCCTATCCTTACTCATCACCTTAGGATCATTAGAATTGTATTTGATTTTATATCCATCTCTACCATACTCAACTGTATAAGAAGTGTAATTACCAACAGGTAGATTAGGAAAAATGGGACGGTTGATTAAGTGTCCAACCATCCCCAGATGTGCGATACCAAACAGAGTACCCACTCCAATAGCAGCCCACTTAAATGGCGACTTCGGTGGCACAATGTTTGGTTTCATTTTACCAGTCCTTTAATTGTTTATCCAAATCTTTCAATTCAGAATAATACTCACAAGGATATTCCATACTAATTTGATCACCCTGAAGCATTAAATCTGTTCGGCAAATTCCATTACCGATTTCCATATGACCAACAATAAACATCGTTAAGAGTAACATGGTATTAGATAGTAGGCATTACGGGAGGTTCGCCGTCCTTCTTAGGAGCAGCAGAAGTAATTTGAAGTGGTGCTTGCTCAATACGAATCGTTTGAGCAGGAGCGGTTGCGGCAGCAGCAGCAATCAGTTTCTCCAAATCCGCTTTAGATACACCACCAGAGTTACCCATCTTCATTGTTCCATCGCCAGACTTCTTAGCAGTCTGAACACCGAAGGTAGCTAATACTCCGGTAAAGACCGATGCAATGAAAGTGGGATCAAGTTTCTGTTCAGGAATACCCAATGCAGCAGGAAGTTTAATGTAAGCAAGGGTGAGGATACCACCAGACCAGATAAGAATACCAAGTCTGACCATTGTGCTAATTGCTTCCAACTGACCTTCATGATCAGTAGCAGCGTCTCTTAGTTTAGAAAATGGACCTTTCTTTTTTTCTTCTTCCTTTACTTCTGCTTTGGGAGATTCTTTTACTTCTTCAGCCATGAAATTGGAGACAGCGCACTCCTATTTAGTTAATAAAACCCTCTTCACGCAACCACTTCTCCGTCAAAGGAGTTGGTTCATAAATTTCCCACATCTTACCAGTGGTACAAGCATCAAGTGCTTTGGCAGTCATACCTTCGGTTTTACCCGCCCACTTTGCTTCCGATTCAAAAGGAACAGCAGACTTTGGATAGGTTTTCTCTACAATATCACGCCAGATTTGAGGAACTTTTTTCTCTGGAAAGATGAGAGCAATCAAACTATTCTTAATACTTCCTGCCATACAATCTTGGGCAGCGTGCCAACCCTCGTGACGCATCACAGTCATAAGGACTGAAGGACGATGCATAAAAGCATCGTTCAGATAGAAGTTATTTGATACCGTGTGATAAACACCACGATGTCCAGGGGGGAAATACTTCTCTGGTCCTAAAAAAACCATAACTCCGATTTGATCAAGGGATACCAACATCGAGTTAAACTCATCAGCAACAATATCAAAATCAGAATTAGGATACTCTTTACGAATATCGTCGATATTCTTGACTCTTCGGACATTCTCGGTGCATTCTTTAACTAACATGCAACCCATAGCATCCATAGTATAGAATCCTTTTTTAAGTTTAGATTCTTTCGCAAATGCTGGAGCAACCATAGAGGCAGCTACCAGCAGTGTCATAATAAATTTTTTCATAGTCCAGGAATAGAAGGAATAGCACCACCAGTTGCTGATGGCATTTTTGGCATGGCACCCTGAATCATACCAGGAAGTGCTCCAGCAACTGCATCTGTTGCTGCTTTAACAACCTGCCCCTTAGCAGATTCGATCAGTGCATCTTTATTCAGAAGCACATAAGCACTACCTCCGATAAGACCTAAAGAGGTCAGACCTGAGAGTAGTGCAATTACGTTAATTACTTTTTGCATAGTATGCCTCGTAATACTTTACAATCCCTGCTGTGTGCATGTTGCCTTGAGAAACCCAATCATGAGCACACTCATAGATGGATTGGTTAGAATATTTAGGGAGAACTCCCTCCATTTGATGACCGAATTTTGATAGTAAAATTTTAAGTGCTTGATCTCTCACTTTTAATTTTTCATTACTGTAACGCCAGTCATCAAGTGTCATCGAAACTGTCCCAAACCTGTACCGGATTGCCAACCATCAGAAACTTCTTGGAAGTTCTCAGAACCACCCTGAAACTCTTTCACGGTAGTCCAGTTTTGTGTTGCCATCTTATATAGTTTTTCATGGATATCTTTAGATTCAATCTCTTGAGACTCCTCTAATAATTGTTGGTCTGCCACTGCTTGTTCATAAGATTCCTTGACTGTCATCTGCTTGTCTGATAAAACAGGGTCAGAATTAAACCAAGGATCAGCCTCAAGATATGCCGGAGCAGGAACACCAATATAAGGTTGAACGTAATTCGTAGAATTGCATTCAATTTTTTCATCATCAATAGAAAGTTCTACTTCATCCTCTAAGAATTCACTCTTAGGAATAAAAACTTCTTTCAAATCTTTGAGGCTTTTGAACAGTTGCTTGATCATGACCAGACTAATTTTTTAGCGTAATTGTGTGCGTATTGTTCTCGGTATCCTTTGATACCCCAACCCAACCAATAATAGGCACCTACCATATATTGATGAATTGGTTGTCCGTGTCCTTCAAACTCTGGAAGAATTTTTTGGAACTGTGGTTCGTTAATCATGTAACGGGTTTGGCAAGCAATGGTGCTGGGATCGCACCCATAACGCTTTGCAAACTTACCCAATCCATTATAACGACCTGTGGAAGTCCATTGAATAAGTCCATAACCACCACGAAGGCAATTCTTGTAGGAGACTCTGGCACCACCTTCGCAGATGTTGGCAGTAAAGTTGGACTCGGATTTGATATTACCCAAGATTGTTGCAAGGGCATTTTTGTCAGAAATATTTGTTTTTTCTTGAAGTTCCTTTAGAACATACTGTTCATTTGGATTACATCCAGGACACTTCCATGATCTTTCTTCTACTTCAATAGGGATTGCTTTTGGTGGTGGTCCCTTATCAATCTTAACATCAAGAACCGCAATAGGCAGTCCAGTCATCATTTCAGCATGAGTGCTACTAACACCAAATACTGCAAGTGAAACTGCCGCAACAGCCCCGATTTTTTTAAATTGCACTAATACTAATTGAACTCTACATCCCAATAGAAGGGGGGTGTACCACAACCATCTCTGGGGGCACCTTCCTGGGCTCTAAAATCAAATCAAGATCTCATAATAAAAAACCCACCTTAGTGGGTCTATCCATAATACTGGGATATTTATGTTTTGTCAATACTAATGTTAGGGTTTGAAAACTCTTCCCCAACCATCATTACCATTAGGACACCATCGGGATGATAACTCCGACTTCTTGTAAACAGCACCTCTGCCGTTATACACATCAGAAGAATAACCATCGTTAAGAGATCCATAAGGATCATTCACAACATAGTCTTCACCTTTCTTACCAATCACAACGCACATATGTCCTCCTCTTGGAGCAGATAAAGGACCACGATGAAGGATACCAATGATTACTGGGCGACCTAAACCAAGTTCTGTGTCAAGATCTTTAAAGGAAAGGTTGTAATGGAATGCAGACTTCAGACCATAAGATTCTAAAACTTTGGTTTGGACTGCGTGGTCTGTAGTATCGCCAACAGCAAATACTTTTTCAACATAAGCATCATCACCCTTAGCACCTTTGAGTGTGCCAGGCTTGAAGAACTCAAGACACATAGCACAAGAGGATGAATTACAAGTTCTCTCAGAATCTCTATAGTTATCAGTCTGTGGGAAGTAAGGAACTTC